>JGI20153J14295_10000390_pt1 | contig 37331 bp, 32 predicted proteins | sample COG_03_FD_14295 | JGI IMG/M metagenome (IMG submission 14295) | reverse complement strand
ACCCCTATGGAGTATATTAATACTCTTTAGTTCATATTTTTAAAAATATAATTAACTACTTTGAATTTATTCCTAGTTAATTATCTCAGCGTTATAATTACGATTGATTAAGAAGCTATAGGCTCAAATGAAATCGATATATTGGTTTAGAAATGATCTGAGATTGAATGATAACCTCACATTAAATGATGCTATAGAATCATCTGATGAGTTATTATTTATATATATCCAAGATACAAAAAATTCTAAAGAGACTGAATGGAAATTCTCCCGCATGGGACGACATAGAAGGTCTTTTCTATCACAGGGCCTGAGTGCATTAAGTAATAAACTCAGTGAGTATGGACATTCATTAAATTATTACTCAGATGATTCGCTTGATAGATTACTTAAATTAGTCGATAAATTTGAAATAGATAGAATTTATTGTGAGTCTATTGATGCATATGAAGAACTTGTTGAGGAAAAAAAATTAAGGCAGCATAAAATTGATTTACACACGACCTATCAATCAGGTTTGTATTTAACTGACCAGATTCCCTTTAGTTTAGACGAGCTACCTGATGTATTTACTAGCTTCAGAAAACAGATTGAATTAAAAAAAATTAAACCCAATAAGCCTTTATCCATCAACGAAAGAATAAATCGAATTAAATCAATTATTGATGAAGAATCGATTACTTTTGAGGAAAAAATCAAGACTTACGCCAACAGTTCTTTTCCTATTTCTGAGAATAGGTTTTCCGGTGGAGAAGATAAAGGATTTGCTTACCTTGAGTCTTACTTTAGTTCAAACAAACCCTCAACTTATAAAAAAACACGAAATGAGTTAATGGGTATTGATTTTTCTACCAAATTATCACCATGGCTAGCATGTGGTTACGTTTCGGCAAGACAAGTCTATGATTTTTTATTGAATTATGAAGAGAACATAAATAAAAATGAGAGTACTTACTGGATATTTTTTGAGTTACTCTGGAGAGAATACTTTAGGCTAATCTTTAAAAAATATGGAAAAAAAATATTTCATAAGCATGGACTTGGGTTTTCTGAAGGAGAAGTTGTTCATTCCCCAGAAAATTTCGAGTTATGGCGGGAAGGTAAAACCAGTAGTAACTTTATAAATGCAGGGATGAAGGAATTAAACGAGACGGGTTTTCTTTCTAACAGAATGCGACAAATTGTAGCGAGTTTTTTGGTTAATGAATTAGCATGCGACTGGAGGGCAGGGGCAGCCTGGTTCGAATCTCAGCTTATTGATTATGATGTTTTTAGCAATCAATGTAACTGGGCGTATATTGCAGGGTACGGAACTGATCCTCGCGGAGGCAGGCATTTCAATATTCATAAACAAAAAGCTACTTATGACCCAAACAACCTATATCAGGAGTTATGGTGTTAGATTAATTATTTTTTGTAAACTGAATTATTTTTGGTAAAAGCATGTGCGCAATGGTTAGGCATGCCAGAATTGGAAATACAACTAAAAACCCATTAGCGTTAAAATCTAAATTTAAAATAATAATAATCAGACTGATAGGCGCTGTGAAGAGAAGCAGCCAAAGTATATCTGATGAAAAATTGAAATTGTAGTTAATTAGTGCTCTGATTCCATGTAAAAAACAAAAGTAGAACCCAAACCATACTAATGGGTGGAGATAGTATGCCAATGCAATCATGACAATGAGCTCCCCCAATTAAGAGAAAATAAATTTTATCTTTTGATTTAGTAAGGTTAAACAGAATATGAATGGTTAAGAAAATTAGATTGATAAAACTTAAGTATTGTAAAAAGCTCAATGAAGAGTTGATATTATTGCTATTAGTAAGTAAATAAAATATTTCATTTACGCTTGATGGATGAAATAAAATGGGCAGAAAAGTCATGGCTAGGCCCCAGCTATATTTTAAATATTTAGATTTATTACCAATGTACAAAAGGTCTGAAAGGCCAAAATGAATAACCGAGATAACCAGCAAAATAAACAGACCCAAGGTAGGTGAAAGAAACCATATCCACAGACCCAACAAAGAAATTAATATATAAATAAAGTAAAGTCTGAAGGCATTTTTTTTATTTCCGCTGTCCCAAATAATTTTTCCATCTAATGCACCATGACTGACGCCAAGAGTGCTAATTAGAAGAAACGAAATTAAAAGAATCAGGTTTGCTTGTGAGAGCATATCGAAATTTAAATACCCAGATGGGGCTAGGGAAAAAGATAAGGATAATATTACTAAGCCGACAATTATAACGAACAGTTGATGTTTTGATACCTTAGTCATTTCTTCTTCAAAAGTCCCTTGATCATTAGATTTTTAGGCATGCTTAAAATAATATTTATGATATCAAGCCATGATGGCTTGTCTGATAAAAATTTAATAAGTGATTTATGATTTGATTTGCTAAAAAGTTTGATAAATAAGTCAGGGCTTTTGTCCGGGTGGTCTTTAATAACCCTTAAGAAAATTCTATCAAAAAAGTCTAGTAATGGATTTGACTTATATTTAAAAGAAAATAAATTATTTTTCTTTAAAGATTTACCTTTATTATCTGAAATCCAATTTGCAATTTTTCTCATTGAGTAGCCAGATGACGCCCTTACCATGCCAGCAGCAGTACCAATCTTAATGATCCTTTCGCTTGTTTGTGCCTCTATTAATGCCATAGGGATAATACCCTTTTCACTTCGGAGTATTTTGTAAGAACCATATTTCTTTAAATTTTTTATATGTTTTGTTTGTAGTTTCTTTAAATTAGGATTACTAGAAAATACGGTAGTTTCAACAAGCGCTCTTTTTTTAGTAAAAGGTAACTGGTAAATAAACTCGGTTTCATTTTTATTTTTTGAAAAAGACATTATAGTTGCCTCAGAATTATTAAAATTATCTGAATTAACTTCAATTACATTTCCAATAAATGCTTGTTGAATGTATTCGGATTTAATTTCACTCTTACTTATTTTAGGTCTACTATCAAGTAGATAGTTTGATAAAAAAGTACCCTGTGAGCTTATTACCTGAACTTTTTTTTCTAGCTCATTAACCTTTTGAACTTTAATTCCATAAAGAATTTTTATTTTTCCTTTTACTTGTCTTGTCAGTGACTTAAGGGTTGAGTATCCATCATGATGAACATAGCGATAAGGGCTTATATCTTTTTTTATTTTTTCACCATTGCCCTCAATTAATATTTTATTCCATCGGTATTTTGATTTTAATTTATATTCCTTCTCAATATCAATTAATCCAGGGCCTTCCCAAACACAAAAGGATTGACTGTGATCAATCGATTTTTTTTGCTCTATAACCAGGATCGATAATTTAGGTTTATTTTTAAGTATCTTTGATAAGAACATGAGGCTTGAGAGTCCTGCCCCAATTACGGTGATGTCATATTCTTTTATCATTAAAAATTTGTATCCGGGAGATTACCAAGTGATGCATGTAATTTTCTTTCATGTAATGGTATGTCAAAGTCTTTTGAAAGTTTCAATAATGTTTTAATCGTTAATTTGAGCTTTTCATAATTTTTAAGAAATACTCTTTGCTCGTTAAAAGAAATTTTTTTTTGGATTATTTTATGTCCTATACCTTGGTAAATATTTGATGCCACCATAAATGACCTTTTTATTTTTTTTGGTAGTTGATTTATACCAAAAACACCACTTTCATAATAACTATCAGCTAATTTTATTAGTTTATCTCTAGTGCTATTTATTATCATTAGGTCAGTTTTTGATGGATTTTTAAAATTATTTATTTTAAGGGAGGCGGTTTCATTTTTTGGAAGATATATTCGATCAATTTGAGCATCTTCATTTATGTCACGACATATATTTGTAAGTTGCATTGCAATTCCGAAATCAATAGCGAAGTATCTTAATTTTGCATCATGAATACCTAAAACATCACAAATCATCAAACCAACAACACCCGCGACACGGTAACAATACTTTAATAGCTGGCTAAGATCTTTAGGTTGTTTGAAGTCTAGATCACTTAGTTGTCCCTTAAGGAATTCATCGATAATATCTTGTCTTGGGATGAGGTTGCTATCAATATTCCTAAATTCCTCAAAATTCTTATTACGTTGATTATTGCTCGCAGATGAGATTAATTTAGATAATTCCTCTCTAGTCTTAGTATTTCTATTTGATGTATCTACCAGATCATCCAACCTACGACACAATGCATACACAGCAAATAATTTATTCGCTGTAGGTTTGTCTAAGAACCACGATGCCCAAAAAAATGTTTTACCATGCTTTTGCATGACATTTGCATAATTACTCATGGGTATAGAATATTTTCAACAGCCTTAGCTGAATTGATAACGCCAGGGACTCCTGCACCTGGGTGTGTGCCTGCACCGACATAAAATAAATTTTTATATTTATCATCTTGGTTATGGGTTCGAAACCATGCCGATTGCCTCAAAATGGGTGCTATTGAAAAGCCACTTCCATATGGAGTTCTATAGTTAGATTTAAAATCGTTTGGTGTCATTGAAAAAATATCTCGGGCATTTTCTTTAATGCCTGGCATGATAGTTTTGTCTAGTGCTTCAAGAATTTTATCTGAAAACTGTTCCTTAATTTTATCCCAATTCTGTTTTCCTTTTAAGTTTGGGACGGGCACAAGAGCGTAATAACTATCCTGTCCTTTTGGGGCAAAAGATGAATCAGTACAGGTCGGTCTGTGGAGATAAATAGAGAAATCATCTGCTAGTTTATGGTGATCAAAGATATCTTCGAGGAGCTCTTTATATCTTGGTCCCATCCAGATCGTGTGGTGAGCAACATTACTATACTGTTTAATTGATCCAAAAAATAAGACAAAAAGTCCCATAGAATGTTTAGCAAATTTATTTACGAATGCATTATGAAATGATATTTTTTTTCTTCCAATAAGTTCATTTGAGACTTGGATAGGATCAGCATTGCTTATCACAAGATCAGACTTTTGAGTATGGCCATTTGTAAAATGAATTTCTGAAATTTTATTATTTTTAGTTGATAAGTGCTCAACATCATGTTGATATTTTATTTTTATATCATGACGTAACATAAGCTTTTCTAATTCGTGAACAAGCTTACCTGTCCCACCCATGCAGAAGTAAATACCCCATTTCTGTTCCAGGGAGTGAATGAGGGCATAAATAGAGGAGGTCTGAAATGGGTTGCCTCCAACCAAAAGCGGTTGAATTGAAAAGGCTTGCCTTAAATTGGGATGTTTTAAGTATCTTGATACAAAGGTGTATACAGATTCATATCCTCTCATTTTAATTATTGCAGGTGCATATTTAATCATCGTAAATATTTTGTGAAAGGGGTGGCCAGCTAATTTTTGATAGCCTAATTCAAATATTGCGTTTGCCTCTTTAAGCATTTTTAAATAACCATCAACATCCTCTGGTGAAATTTTCTCAATTTGAGTAAGCATTTCCTCTCGATTAGGACCATAGTCAAATTGTGTTTGGTCATGGAAGTTAAAACGGTACCAAGGGTCAAGCGATCTGAAATCCAAATGATCATCAAGCTTTTCGCCAAATAATTCAAATAATTCATAAAATAAATAAGGTGCTGTAATAACGGTTGGACCCGCATCATGAATATAGTTATTTTTTTTGAATACTTGCGCACGACCACCTAATGCATTCAGCCTCTCAAAAAGAATCACATTGTTACCTTTGGCTCGAAGCCTAAGAGCAGATGCTATACCCCCAAAACCACCCCCAATTACTGCAACCTGACTCATTGTTTAGCCTTATTTAAATTATTCATTCTAAAGTTAATTTCGTTGTATATTGACATTAATACAGGTTCAATGACTTTGGGTACTCTATGAAATTCATCTTTCGCTTCATTTAATAAATTTTTGATCATACCTATTTGATTTTTAAATTCATTATCACTTAAATACTTAGTAAGACTAGGCGGGTCTTGGATAATTTCTATTTTTTTTGATTCCTCGAGATTTTTTAAGATATTTATTAACATCCCATTTGGATGATTTTTATATATATCGGTACATTTATCTTGATCGATTCCAATTAAATTTTCTAAGTCATTTAGCCACTGATAAGAAAGCCCAAGGATATTAGAGGACTTCTGAAGTCCTTCACATTCTCCTGTTGAACATTCCTTACATTCAAACATACCCATCATTGGAAGTGAGATAAAAGGCGCTGTTTTATGCGTCGCCATTTTTATATATTGATCCCATGTCATTTCATAAGGGCTAATACTTATATCCTTCGATTGCCCGAAAATAATTTCTTTGACTGAACAGGAGAGTAACTTCAATAATATAGTTTGGTGCCAGCCTTGATCAATTTCTGTGATTTTTCTGAAAGCCTCAGCAATTAAGTAATCACCCGTACAGATAGCAGCAGATATCCCAAACTCTTTCCATAAGCTTGTTTGTCCTCGTCTCAGATCATCCTGATCACATATATCGTCATGGAGCAGAGATGCACTATGAATTAACTCACAAACGACTGCCCAGTTGATATAGGTTTGAGATGAAATGCCTAATAACCCACCTGTCGCGAGTGCGAGTCTGGCTCTTAACCATTTCCCTTGAGATTCACCGTGATGTGACAGCCATGCAGATAAAAATTGATCATCAACTTCAAAGCTTTCTGCAAAATCAATTTTAACTTTATCTAAAAATTCATCCGCCTCAGGGGGCACAAAAAAATCATCCCAATGTTTTTTCATAATAGATTTTTTTTAAAATTGGTTTTTATGCTCCAATATCTGATTTTCTTTGAGCGATTAAATAAATCATAATACCAAATGAGGCGATTGATAAGATATCTGCAACCGTATAGCCAACCTGTAAATTTACATACGATGCGCTTGGATCAAATATTGGAAGAAGGTAAACAATAGGGTAAATTGTCCAAGATCCAATTAGCAACCACCTTGAATTACTCACTAAGCTTTGAACATTTTTTGGTTGTTTCGAAATAGGATTTTTTAATTTTATGATTAAGTTATAGAGAATGAATAAAAAAGGAAACATTGCAAGTGACCAATATATCCATCTCTCATGTAATTGATCAGCATTAACTAACCCTTCACCAGAGTATCCTAAGAGCACCATAATAATTGCTGCAATAGTTAACTTAGTGCCCAAAGAAAAGGTCTCTTCTCTTGTTAATCTTATGACCAAGACAAGTTCAAGTAATAGCAACGGCACGGTTAGAAGCCATCCAACATAACGATAACTTACATTCAACTGCCCACCTGTTTCTGTAATTACCCCATTAATAACTACATAGGCTTCATTAAAGCTCTCAAATATTCTCAAATAATGATAAAGCGCGATCAGGCAAACTAAACCAGCCAGAGTTAAGGCTGTTTTATAAGCAGGTGCAACTTGTGATCTCTGACAAAAAAAGAAGACAGTGCTCGCCCCAAATGTGGCGATTGCAAAAGATAAAGTGTTGTAGAGTAAATTGTAGTCAGCTACTTGCATTACACCCTAAATCATAAAAAAGAATTAAAAAAAACGCGCCATAAATGACGCGTTTTTAATATTACACTACAGATTCAAAAATTACTTAGTTTTTGTACCTGATGTAGCTGCTGCCCAAATTACAACACCGAAGGCAATCTTGTTAACAAAGTCAGCTAAGTTGTATACGATATTTAGAGTACCGGCATCAGCACTGCCTGTGTACCCAAGATAGTAACCGATTGGATAAATAGCCCAACCAACAGTAACGATTAATCTTAACGCATTAAAAGCTTTCTTACTTGCAGCTGTACCTTTGCTTGCGCTAATCTGGCTAGCTTCACCTTTAAATACTTCCCAGATGATATATAACCATGCAACCATACCAATCCAGAAACCAGACCATAGGCTACCACCGTCTCCCATTGCACTTACTTCACCAATGTAGCCAGCTACTAACATAACTACTGAGGCAATTAATAAACGCCAAAATACTGAAATAGAAACGACTGCAATCGCAGCAAGAATTAAATAAAACTCAACAATTTGAAGTGGTACTGTAAGAAGCCAATCTACGTATCTAAATACAGTTGGCGAACTTCCTGTATCAATCCAAACACCACGCATGTAAAAGTAATGAATAGCAGCAATACCTGTAACCATTGCAGCTACTGTAAGTGAAGTCTTCCATTTACCTACAGCTCTATCTCTCTCAACCCAGAAAAAAAATGTTGCAGCAACCATAGCCGCTGAAAGCAGCCAAAAGGTAACTCCAACGTAATCTGATGGATTTAACATATTTAAAACCCTCCTATAAAAACGTTTAAACAAAAATGTCTTAGCATCATCACCCTTAGACTGTTTACGTTTTGATTAAAAAAATGTCTTAAAAAGAGAGCTAATAAATTTTAAAAAAACGAACTTTATTAGCACACCTGATAAAACAATATTAAATTTACCACAATTTTTAAAAAGATTTTTAAAAATAAGCCCTATAGACATATTTTTTTTTTGGGAGTTCCTTTAAAAATTTAAAGTTGGTTTTATTTTAATATCGAATGGGCATTGAACTACTTTATAATAAATTCAAATGAGTAGACTAAGATTAATATTAGGTGACCAATTAAATTTAAACCACTCATGGTTTAAAGAGACGAACTCTTCAGTTACATATGTAATGATGGAGGTAAAGGATGAAACAAACTATGTGCTTCATCATGCTCAAAAAATTATTGCGACATTTGCAGCCATGCGTTTTTTTGCAAATCAACTCAGATCAAAAGACCTTGAGGTTATTTATTTAAAAATTAACGATAAAGAAAACAGACAAAATTTTTATGAGAACATTAAAAGCATTGTTAAAAAAAGAAATTTCAGCCAGCTAGAGTATCAAAATCCAGACGAATATCGGTTAATGACAGAATTGCAAAAACTTCATTCAATCGAAGATATAAAAGCGGTTCCAGTTGACTCGGAACATTTCTTAATCCCAAAGCTCTATGCGAAAGAATTTTTTTCTGAAAAGAAACATTGGCGGATGGAAGAATTCTATAGACACATGAGAAAGAAATTCTCTATTTTAATGGAGGGTGAAAAACCTATTGGAGGAAAGTGGAATTATGATGTAGACAATCGAAAAAGATGGGATGGTTCACCTAGCTCAACTCAAGATTTTAGACCTTCCCATAATCACGAAAAAATTTTTTTAGAAATAAATGACGAGAATATCGAGTACTTTGGGGAGAGCCAAGCAACAGATTTTCGTTGGCCTATCAGTAGGGATGAGTCTATTGAATTACTTGAAAATTTTATTGAAAAAGATCTTCTTTATTTTGGTGATTTTCAAGACGCCCTTCATGATGAAAACTGGAGATTATTCCACTCATTTTTATCTTTTTCACTAAACACTAAAATGCTTAGCCCAATTGAAGTGATTAAAAAGGCTGAAGATGCATACAATAAAAAAGATTTACCCCTGGCATCAACTGAAGGGTTTATAAGACAAATTTTGGGTTGGCGTGAATATATTAGAGGAGTTTATTGGGCAAATATGCCCGGGTATGATCAACATAATTTTTTTGAGCATAAAAATAAGCTTCCTGAATGGTACTGGACAGGAAAAACCGATATGCGATGTCTATCACAAAGCATTTCGCAATCATTAACTAACGCATATGCCCATCATATCCAAAGGCTGATGGTTATTGGTAATTTTAGTTTATTAGCAGGTATTAATCCAAAAGAGGTTCATCAATGGTACCTTGGAATTTATATCGATGCATATGAATGGGTAGAGCTTCCTAATACACTAGGCATGAGTCAGTTTGCCGATGGTGGGATATTAGCAACGAAGCCTTATGTATCATCTGCATCTTATATTAATAAAATGAGTAATTACTGCGCTAAATGTAAATATAATTTTAAGGAAAAAGTGGGAGAAAATGCTTGTCCATTTAATTCACTTTATTGGAATTTTTTTGATAGACATCAAGATAAGCTTTCAAAAAATCCAAGATTAGGAATTGTAAATAGTCAACTTAAAAAAATGAATCCAACTCAAAAAGAACAAATCAATAAAAAAGCAGAATTTTATTTAAAAAATTTAAATACTCTCTAAAAAACTCTACCCTCATAATCTAATTAAATTTTTTTTAGGTATAATTTTCACTAATGATTACCAAAGAAAATAAAAACAATTTCTTAATAAAATCTCTTATTCATCTAATAGCTTTATTTTTTATTCTTGGTTGCAAGGCTGTTGGGCCAGATTATGAAGGCTCACCTGAAATGGATGTACCAGATAATTGGAACAACCAGTTAAACAATGAATTTGTTGAAGACAGTGATTATCAGAAACAATGGTGGACACTTTTAGATGATCCAGTTCTTAATGACTTAATAAGTAGGGCGTCTGTCGATAACCTAGATGCAAAAATTGCACTTACAAGAGTTGAAGAGGCGAGAGCAAATTTTAGAATTGTTGATGCCACAAGATTCCCCGAAATTGATGCCGTTGGTGATGCGTCAAGAAAAAGTAGCAGTAAATCTGCTGCTGGAGATAAAAATACTGATAACTATACTTCGATTGGCCTAGATTTAAGTTGGGAAATTGATCTCTTTGGATATGTAAGGAGATCGATTGAAGCAGCGGATGCGCAATATCAGGCAACCGTTGAAAATTATCGAGATGTAATGGTAATTTTATACGCAGAAATTGCAAAGAATTACATTGCATTACGCACCTCTCAAAAAAGACTTCAGTTTGCACTTGAGAATGTTAAATCACAAAGAGAAACTTTAAAGATTGTTAATGCGCGCTTTAAGGCTGAGCTTGTTTCAGAGATTGATGCGCTTCAGTCAGAGCAAAATTTAGCAGCAGCAGAATCTTATGTGCCACTTTTTCATGCCGATATCGATGAGTTAATGAATAGCCTTGCAGTCCTGTTAGGAAAAAACCCTGGCTCACTTAACGAAGAGCTAAGAGGAAATAAAGGTATTCCACAAGTGTCAGAAAAAACAGTTGTTGAGTTACCAAGGGAAATTTTAAGACAACGACCTGACATTAGAAGAGCAGAAAGAAGATTGGCCCAAGAAACAGCTGAGGTCGGTATTGCAACTGCTGAAGAATATCCTAGATTCAATCTGAACGGTACCTTTGGCTATGATGCAAGAGGCTCTGATAGTCAGTTCAGCTCGAACTCCAGATATTGGTCATTTGGACCAAATTTTAGATGGAATATTTTTGATGCAGGTGCAACACAAGCTGGAATTGAGGTTGCGGATGCTCGACTTGAGGAAGCTCGTGTAAACTATGAAAAGAAAGTTATAACCGCATTTGAGGAAGTTGAAAATGCTCTTAAGTCTTACAAAGAGGAAAAGCAAAGAAATACATCGCTCACGGCATCGGTCAAAGCCGCTAAAAAAGTAAATAAAATTACAGTGGCTAGATACACCTCAGGCCTTATTGATTTTCAAGAGGTCCAAGATGCAGAAAGAGTTATTTTTTTCCAAGAAGATGAGTTAGCTAAAAGTGATGGAAATTTAGTACAATTTATAATTCAGCTATACAAAGCAATGGGTGGTGGTTGGGATGCCACAGAAATTCCTGTTCAAGACATTAGCGATGAAGATACTTAGGGAATAGCGTATGAAAAAAATAATTTTTTTAATATTCATAGTCTTTTTTATTTCATCCTGTGGGAAGGAAGAGCCGGTAAAAGAAACACCGATACCAAAGATTGCTTGGATGGAGGTGAAACTATCAGGAGTTGAACAAACAAGAAAGCTATCTGGGCAACTTAACCCGAGAGAGGGCGCTTCACTAAGTTTCAATGGTGGTGGCTATGTCACAGATGTAAAAGTTGATTTAGGAAGCAAGGTAAAAAAAGGTCAAGTTTTAGCAAGGCTATCCCAGAGAGATGCTAAAAGTATTTATCTTTCATCACAATCTGATTACGTGAACAAAGAGTCATATTACAATCGTATGAAGGTCGCTCGAGAAAGTAAGGCGGTCTCACAACAGGATGTGGCTGATGCCAAAACAGAATTAGAAATTGCTGCTTCAAATTTAGCAATCAGTAAAAAAGGGCTTGATGATACAGTTCTTAGAGCGCCTTATGACGGCACAATCACCTTTAAAGATGTAGACGAGGCCCAACAAGTTTTTATTGGTGAAACACTTTTTAAAATTGATGGCGGTGAAGGGCTTGAGGTGTCAGTTTTTGTTCCAGAGACGCTAATTAAAAAATTAGTTCAAGATAAAATTTATACGGTCACCTTTCCTGCGGCTAAAGGACTTGAAATGAAGGGGGTGCTTAAAGAAATTGGTACACAAGCAACAAGAGCAAATTCTTTCCCAGTAGTTTTGTATCTTACTGAACAATCTTCAGAGCTCAGAGCTGGCATGACAGCAGAAGTTTTATTTGTTTATTATCAAGACGTAGAGGAAAGTATATTGATACCAAACTCTGCATTAGGGGTAGGCAATCAACAATCAAGCTTTGTTTTTGTTTATGATCCGAATTCGAGCAGACTTAAAAAAGTGATGGTTAAGCCACTGAATATTACAAATAATGATGTTTATGTTCAAGGCAACATAAAATCTGGTGATATTATTGCCGTGGCTGGAGTCCCTTATCTCCGCGACAACCAAGAGGTGATATTACAAGAGCAAGATATAGAAATATTTAACTTTAACTGAGACTGGTCTTTTAATGAATATTTCAGAGTTAGCTTTTAAATATAAGAAAATATTTTTATTTATTGTTGTAAGTCTGATGCTTTATGGCGGCATCAGTTATTTTACCCTGCCTTCCCAAGAAGACCCTTCCATCGTAAGCCGTGAAGCGATTGTTACAACGAATTTTCCTGGAATGTCACCACAAAGAATTGAGCTTCTGATAACCAAAAAATTAGAAGAACAGATTCGAAAGATCCCTGAGATTAAGATGCTCACATCAATTTCTCAAACAGGATCCTCAATCATTCATGTCAAAATAGAGGATAAATACTTCAACTTAGCCGATATTTGGCAAAACTTACGAAACAAAGTTAAGGATGCAGAAAAAGAGCTGCCCAAGGGTTCGTCGACTCCAAACATAAATGATGAATTTGGTGATGTCGCTGTCATCACAATGGCATTAACCTCAGATGGTTTTGGTATGAATGAAATGCACGATATGGCAAAACACATTAGAGACATTCTTTACGGTGTAAAGGGCACAAAAAAAATTGACTTATTTGGCATTCAAGACGAAAGAATTTATTTAAAATTTGAGTCAACAAAGCTTGCAGAGCTAGGTGTTAACCCCAGTCAGATTGCGGCTGCGCTCAGTTCACAAAATATTATTATGCCAGGAGGTCAAGTTGACACTGGAGCAAGGTCGTTTGTCTTGGAGCCAACAGGTGATTTTAAAGATATCGAAGAGTTAGGGGATACATTAATCTCAGTACCCAGGTCGGGTTACAAAACAGACACTGAGGACGTTATATCCTTAAGAGATGTAGCCGTTATTGAACGAGGATATATAGACCCACCAAGTAAAACAGCATATTTTAACGGTAAACCGGCCATTGTTTTTGGTATTTCAATGCTGGAAGGTTATAACCTCTTAGAATTTTCACCAAGGGTTCTAAATGTGATATCAGAAATTCAAGAAACTATGCCTTTTGGATACCATATAGATATCGCCACCTATCAGGCTGATGTTGTTCAAGATACCATTAACGGAGTATCGATTAACGTAATACAGACTCTGGTCATTGTTCTATTTTCGGTTATCATTTTTCTTGGTTTTAGAACAGGCTTTATTGTTGGCTCCATCGTTCCAACCGTCATGTTGATTACACTCGCATTGATGAATTTTTATGATCTTCAGCTCGAGAGGATGAGCCTTGCAACACTCATTATTGCTTTGGGGTTGCTGGTGGATAATGGAATTGTTGTCGCTGAAGATTTTATGAAAAGGTTAGAGAATGGTATCTCCAGAATTGAAGCACTCAAGGGGGTAGGCAAAGAATTAACGATTCCGTTACTGACCTCATCTTTAACAACTATTTTATTTTTTCTTCCACTTATGCTGGCAGAATCAACCGCAGGTGAGTATACAAGGTCACTCTCATTAGTTATTGCAATGGCTTTGTTGACTTCATGGATTGCGGGAGCTTTGTTTAACCCCCATACTCTGTTATTTCTTTTTAAAAATTGATAAGAAAAAAAGTAAAGAAAAAGAAACATCAGGAATTTTCTATAAATTATCAATAGGCTATGGTTTTCTACTTAAAGGTATTTTAAAGATAAGGTTTATATTTTTAGCGAGCATGTTTGCAGCGTTTGTATTTGCGATTATGTTAAGCAAAGATGTCCCTAAGCGTTTTTTCCCAGATTCAGATAGACCTCAAATATTAGTTTATACGCAACTTCCTGCTGGCACCTCTCAAAGAGAGATGACAAGGNAAATGAAAGGGGTCTTTGAAGNGNTTAATGATAGAGAGTTATTTCCTAATATTGAGTCATTTTCGGGATACGTTGGATTTGGCGGCCCCCGTTTTGTCTTATCACTTGCACCTGAGGATGCGGCAGACAATATGGGCTTTATTATCATTAATATAGAAGATGTTGAAGCCCAAGATAGTTCTATGGAAAATTTAAGAATGACTTTAAATGATAGATTTCCGGGGATGTTTTTTAGAATAAACAAGATGTTTTTGGGGGCAAGTGATTCTAGTGAAATTAAGTTACAAGTAGTCGGCCCCGATTCCAATGTAATTTACGCCAAAGCCCAACAGTTGGTTGATAGATTGCACGAGATTCCAGGTGCCATTGATATCAGAACAGATTGGCAGAACAGAACTTTAAAAATTTTAATTAATGTAGATCAAGTGAGAGCGAGGAGGGCAGGCGTATCTTCCAATGATATTGCCGAATCTCTCAATGCATATTTTGAAGGTTCAGAGGTTACCCAATTTCGTGAGAAAGACAATATTATCCCAATCTTATTTAGAGCGGAAGATGAGGAAAGATTTAATATGGATAGGATGAGGACATTAAATGTCTACTCATCAAGCAAAAATACAAATGTTCCATTGTTTCAGATAGCTGACTTTGAGGGTCAAAATCAATTTTCAAGAATTGCACGGCAAGATTTATTCAGAACAGTTTCAGTAGAAGTAAAAAATATGAATTATACGGCTGAGGATTTTAAGGACGAATTAGATCCCATCGTTGAGGAGTTGAGTGGTGACTTACCACCTAATCATTTGATTAGGTACGATGGCGTGATCAGAGAGTCTAAGGAGGCGAAAGACTCACTTTCTGCTAATGTACCGCTAGTGATAGGCCTTATTATCATCCTCCTGGTTGCCCAGTTCAATTCATTTAGGAGGCCTTTGATCATTTTAATTACGATTCCCCTCTCATTCATTGGGGCTGTATTGGGATTACTTGTTTCAGGGGCAAACTTTGGATTTATGGGTACACTTGGGCTTTATAGTTTGGCTGGTATTATTATTAATAATGCGATTATTTTGATTGATAGAATTGATTTCGAAAGAGATGCGGGTAAGAAGTTATATGATGCAATCGTAAGCGCCTGCCAACAGAGGCTGAGGCCAATCATTATTACTACATTAACTACCACACTTGGCTTATTAACATTAATCATTCCTCATGACCCATTGTTTTATGGGCACTCGCCAATATCATTGCATATGGACTAGGTGTGGGTACATTCCTTACCTTGGCAGTTGTCCCTGTTTTATATTCATTATTTTTTAATGATAAAAAGCCTAATACAAAACAAATTTAATGGCCTCACATAAAAAAAGATTAACTAAAGCTGGTGGGAGGTTTGTAAATAACTCTCAAAGATTATTTCTTGTGTATTTAATATGCATACTTGTCGACATGACAATACTCAATGTTTACGCTGAATTTACTCACTCTATTTATGTTGAGTCTTTTTCTATCACTATTTTTATTGCTATGTTCTTACAATTATTAATTGTTTTAACAAAGCAGGCAGAGCATAAACTTTCACAATTTTTTGGCGATAAAAAAGGCTTTTTTTTAAAACTAAAATACTTCTTTGCATTATGGGCGTTATTGTTTTTTTCTAAAGTAATTATGCTTCACGGGGCAAATCTTATTTTTGGGGATAAGATAAATTTTTATGGNTTATTTGATGGTCTATTAGCATTTATANTCTTAATAATATCTTTCTTATTAGGTGAGTATCTCCTAACAAAGATCTACCATGCGTTAGAAACAAAAAATAAGTAAAGATCAATATCTCAGGTTTATTTTTGATTCTTTAAGAGTATTTAGTAGATCACAATAAGAGCCGTTCGTTGGGTAGTCCGAATTCAATTGAGCGTTTTCAATCTCAACAGAAAGCTTACTAAGTAGTTTTGTGTAGATATCATTTACATAATAATCCATGGTAACCCTATCAAACTTAACAACCTCCCAAAGTGATATCTTCATTTCCTTGATGAAATTGTCTGGATGTGTTTCTTTATCAGACCTTGACTGGTAAATTTTTACATTTAAATCGCCATATAAGATAGTACTTTGCGCCTGATAACTTAAAACTGGGTTAAGGATAATAATTGCATCTGTAACATTATCAGAAGCACACTTTTTAACATTCGAATAGGATGGTAAATTTATGATTGCTTTATCCATCATTGGGGATGGATAATAGACATAACTGTCGTAAGGCATGGATAGGTATTGTTGCTTAGACTTGGTTTACAAAGTATTGAAGATTTGCAGCATTCAAAACGTTTGATATTAAAAGAGAAAAAATGAAAAATAAACTTTTTTTTGTGAATGTCATCATTATTTTTGCGATAAATATTAAGTTTTGTAAGAGCAGATTTTACAGCAAAAGTTCGTAAAATAGTTGATGGCGATACGATACATGTCGTTGATAAATATGGAAATCAATTCAAAATAAGACTGACAGGTATCGACGCTCCTGAAAAAAATCAAGCTTATGGATTGGAATCAAAAAATCAATTAAGTGAAGCGATTAATAATAAGTGGGTTTTTTTAGAATCGAAACCAAATGAAGGTAAGCCATATACAGTCGATCGTTATAAAAGAGTCTTAGCAAAGGTTATTTTGAATGGGGCTGATATTAATTTGTTACAGATTTCAAGTGGATATGCATGGCATTTTAAGAGATATCAAAATCAACAAAGTCCTTCAGATCAAAAGGCATATGATTATGCTGAAAAAAATGCAAAAAAAAATCAACTGGTCTTTGGGAAGAAAAAAAACCAATAGCTCCTTGGAAATGGCGTAAAATACGAAAATAAATCTAAGAATCTAACTATTAAAAATGAGGCCCATTTTGAAAAATAATATTTTTGTTACCTTTTTGTTTTTACTTTTCGTTAACCCAGTATATTCTGCTTGTATGGATTTTTATAATCAAGATTTAAAAACTCTGCAGGGAGAAAAGTTTAACTTGTGTGAATATCAAGAGAAACCAATTCTTTTTGTAAATACAGCAAGTAAATGTGGCTTTACCTCCCAGTTTGAGGGACTTGAGAAGCTTTATAAGCAACATAGTAAAGATTTATTGATAGTAGGATTTCCCTCAAACGATTTTAATCAAGAATTCAAAACAGACAAGGAAATTCAAGACTTTTGCAAGTTAACCTATGCTGTAGATTTTCCTATGATGAGTAAATCGAACGTTGTTGGTCCAAATGTAAATCCTGTTTATAGGAATTTAAAAAAAATGACAGGGGAAGCGCCCATGTGGAATTTTTATAAGTTTATTGTGATGCCAAATGCTGAAACAGCTTTTGTTTTTCCAAGTACCGTAGGTCCTGAGTCTTCTGAGATTATGGGACTTCTTGAGCCTTACTTTAAAAATTAATTTTTCATAAATTGTATGATGATGGCTGAAAGCTCTTCAACCGACTTTGAGGTTGAATCTGCGGTTGGGATACCAACCTTTTTCATTAATTCTTCTGCCTGACCAATCTCATGTCTACAGTTTGAGAGAGATGCATAGTTACTGTCCGGTCTTCTTTCACTTCTTAAAGAATGTAATCGTTCAGCCTTAATCGTAAGTCCGAATATTTTATCAAGGTAACCTTCAAGAATAGGTGGAAGCTTTCCTCTTTCGAAATCTTCAGGAATAAGTGGATAGTTTGCAGCTTTAATACCAAACTGCATTGCTAAATAGATACTCGTTGGAGTTTTTCCACTTCTAGAAACACCCACAAGTATAACTTGTGCTTGATTAAGACCGGTGTGAGTCATTCCATCATCATGACCTAAAGCAAAATTTATCGCTTCCATTCGCGAGCCGTATTGATTTGTTTTTATACTGTGAGAAACGCCGGGTGTTGTCAAGGCTGACTCATTAAGCTCAACCCCAAGAGGGTGAATGAAAGAATCAAATAGATCAATATAATAAGCATCAACAGCTTTTAGCTCATTTCTTAACACTTGATTACCAATTGACATAATAACGATAGGTCTTGACCCAGTCATCATTTTTGCATTGGCAACTCTCTTTTGAGCGTCCTCAACTTTTTCAATTGAGTCTGTAAATGGAATCCTAATTTGATCAAATTCAGTTTCGGGGAAATGTGCTAATAAACCTCCTAGTGAACCAGCCGTAATACCAGTTCCATCTGATATAAAAAAGGCTGTCCTTTTATTTTTGGCCATTTATTTTTTGCTTAAACTTTTCCATGTACTTATTACTGTATCAGGATTTAATGACATCGAATCCATTTTTTGGTCTAGTAGCCATTTTGCAAAATCTGGGTGATCCGAAGGGCCTTGTCCACAGATGCCCACATATTTTTTATTTGTTTTAGCCCCAGAGATTGCTAATTCAATTAACTTCATAACTGCAGGGTCTCTTTCATCAAAACCATCTGCTAAAATCCCTGAATCTCTATCAGTCCCCAGTGTCAATTGAGTTAAATCGTTTGATCCGATTGAGAATCCATCAAAGTATTTTAGGAATTCTTTTGCTAAAATAGCGTTGGATGGGACTTCACACATCATAATAAGTCTCAATCCATTTACCCCGCGCTTAAGACCATTTTCCTCGAGTAAATCAATCACAGCTTCGGCTTCTTTTAATGTCCTCACAAAAGGAATCATCAATTCAATGTTAGTTAAACCCATTTCATTTCTTGCTTTTATCATAGCTTCACATTCAAGCTTAAAGCAATCTTTAAATTGATCGGATATATATCTTGCAGCACCTCTAAAACCAATCATTGGGTTTTCTTCATCAGGTTCGTAAATATCACCAGCGACTAACTTCTTGTACTCGTTTGATTTAAAGTCTGACATTCTCACAATTACTGGCTTTGGAAAAAATGCTGACGCAATAGTGGCAACTCCCTCAGTCACTTTATTTACATAAAAGTCTTTAGGGGAAGCATATCCTCTAGATTTATAGTCAATTGCATTTTGGATATCTTCAGGCATCGCATCATAATTCAATATGGCTTTCGGATGAATGCCTATCATATTATTAATTACAAACTCAAGCCTTGCCAAACCTACACCGTCGTTAGGGATTTGTGCGAAGGTAAAAGCCATATCTGGATTCCCCACATTCATCATTAGCTTGATGGGTATTTTTGGTAAATCGCCATCATCTTGAACTTTAATATCAAAATCTAATTTACCTTGATAGACTATGCCTGTTTCTCCCTCAGAGCATGATACTGTTACAGTTTCCTGCTCGGTGAGAAGTTCTGTTGCATTGACACTCCCCACAATTGCAGGAATACCGAGCTCTCTAGCAATTATTGCTGCATGGCATGTCCTGCCACCGCGATTTGTAACTAATGCCGAGGCTCTTTTCATAACAGGCTCCCAATTTGGATCAGTCATATCAGCTACAAGAACATCACCCGGTTGGACGGTATGCATTTCTGACGGATCTTTAACAATTTTTACAGGCCCTATACCAATTTTTTGTGTGACCGCTCTCCCAGCAACCAATGCTTTACTTGTTTCTTTTAAAGAATAAGTTTCAGTGGTATTTTGATTCTGCGATTTAACTGTCTCAGGTCTTGCTTGAAGTATGTATAAATTACCATCAAGTCCATTTTTCCCCCACTCGATATCCATTGGACATCCGTAATGAGATTCAATAATCATTGCGTATTCAGCTAACTCTTTTACGTCACTTTCGTTAATACTAAATTGATTTGATAAATCTTCTTCAACATCTACTGTGTTTGTACTAAGCCCCGCTTTCGTATCTTCACTAAAAACCATTTTTATTTTTTTGGATCCGATAGATTTTCTAACAATGGCATTTTTTTTCAATTTTAGAAGTGATTTATGTACATAAAATTCGTCTGGATTTACCGCTCCCTGAACCACTGTCTCACCAAGCCCATAGGATGAGGTAATAAAAATCACATCCTTAAAACCTGATTCTGTATCAATTGTGAACATAACACCTGATGAACCCATATCACTTCTCACCATCTGTTGTATCCCAGCTGAAATAGCCACTTCAGAATGAATGAAGTTTTTATGGACCCGATATGAAATTGCACGATCGTTATATAAAGAAGCAAATACCTCTTTAATCGCATGTTTGATATTATCGATACCATGAATGTTTAAAAAACTTTCTTGTTGTCCAGCAAATGATGCATCAGGTAAATCTTCTGCTGTTGCTGATGACCGAACTGCAAATGTAGTACCGTTAGGTGACTTATCTAATAAATTTTCATAGTGACTTTTTATATTTGTCTCTAACTCTTTTGAAAATGGGGTGTCAAGAATCCATTTTCGAATTTTCTTTCCACTTTCAGCAAGCTTTACAACGTCGTTAATATCAAGATCTTTTAATTCTTCTTCAATTTTTGTGCCTAACTGATTTTGACTCAAAAAGTCGTTAAAGGCATCCGCAGTCGTTGCAAAACCTGTTGGAACTCTCACACCTTTTGCCTTAAGTTGAGATATCATTTCACCTAGCGATGCATTTTTGCCGCCTACAACAGCGACATCTTTATTTCTGAGCTTTTCGAAAGAAATTATACTTTGAGTCATGAGTTACCTTTGGAATAATCAATATCTGTAAAGAACGTAATTTTGCCACATTATAGGATTAGTTGTCGACTTAAACGTTTTCTTAAATAAACTTGTTAATTAGATATTAAATTTAATTCTAATTTAACTAAACATTTTATATTTAGTAGAAATATTGTTGTTATTTGATAAATTTTGTTAAAATGTTCAGCCCGGTCTGTTTTTAAAAACTAGGATCGAAATTACATAATACTTATTTAAAAAAATACGGAGAAATTAATGGCTTCATTACTCGAACAACTAAAAACAATGACAACAATTGTTGCAGATACAGGGGAGGTTGATGCAATTAAATCTTTAAAACCTGTAGATGCTACAACGAACCCTTCTTTATTATTGAAGGCAAGTAAGCTGCCACAATGTGAACCCATGATTGAAGAGGCTATAGCATACGCAAAAGCTAAGAGCTCTGATAAAGCCCAACAAATCGAAGATGCTGCAGATAAGTTAGCTGTTCTTGTTGGATTAGAAATATCTAAACATATTCCTGGAAGAATATCTACCGAAGTTGACGCTAGCCTTTCTTTCAATATTGACAAAATGGTCGCTAAGGGTAAAAAAATTATCTCTCTATATGAAGAGGCTGGCTTAACAAAAGATAGGGTTTTAATTAAACTAGCATCAACATGGGAAGGTATTAAGGCCGGTGAAATTCTTGAAAAAGAGGGTATTAACTGTAATTTAACTTTACTATTTAGTTTTGCGCAAGCAAGAGCTTGTGCGGAAGCAGGTGTTTTCCTAATATCTCCATTTGTAGGAAGGATTTTAGATTGGTATAAAGCAAGCACAGGCGAAGAATACACCTCAGAAACTGACCCAGGCGTTGTTTCAGTTAGAAATATATATAGCTGGTATAAGGAACATGGATTCAAAACAGTCGTAATGGGTGCATCATTTAGAAATATTGGTGAAATTACAGCATTATCTGGTTGTGATCGTTTAACAATTGGTCCAGCTCTGATTGAGGAATTAGATGCAACCGAGGGAGATCTTCCACAACATCTTAAAGATAATGGAGCAAGCAAAGAAAAGCCATCCAAACTTGAGGAGGATCAATTTAGATTCGATCATAATGAAGATGCTATGGCCACTGAGAAGCTAGCAGAGGGTATCAGAAACTTTGTTATTGATCAAAATAAATTAGAGGATGCACTAAGTCAAAAACTTTAAGAGATACAACTTCGTTAATTGACAATATTTAACTGAAGTTATATTATCCTCGGTCTACTCGACCTAAATGAGAAAAAAGTTTTACGAGTTTTTTTAGCGTAGATATTTTATTAATAATGTACTTTTAAATATGGGAGATAAAAACCATGGCATTAACACAAATGGCACTAGATTCATTAGATTTTGACGCAACAGTAGCATTAGCAGAAACAGTTGCTCCTCACGTTGATATCTTAGAAATTGGTACACCATGTATCAAACACAACGGTATTAAATTACTTGAAACATTAAAAGCAAAATTTCCAAATAACCTTATCCTTGTTGATCTTAAAACAATGGATGCGGGTGAATATGAAGCTGAGCCTTTTTATAAAGCAGGTGCAGATATCTGTACAGTGCTAGGCGCTTCTGGAATTGCTACAATCAAAGGCGTTATTGCTGCTGCTAAGAAGTATGGTAAAGAATGCCAAGTTGACATGATTAACGTTGACGATAAAGAATCTTTAGCAAAAGAAGCTGTAGCTGCAGGTGCTGATATCATAGGTGTTCATACAGGTCTTGATGCACAAGCTGCTGGTCATACACCATTTGCTGATCTTGCTGCAATTGCTGCTCTAAACACTGGCGCTAAAATTTCTGTTGCTGGTGGTGTTAAAGCTGCTACAGCACAAGAAGTAAAAGACGCAGGTGCTGCGATTATTGTTGCGGGTGCTGCTATTTACGGTGCTGCTGATCCAGCTGCTGCTGCTGCTGAGATTACATCTATTGCTCACTAAATTTTGACAGTAGATTGCTTATATAAAAAACCCGGCTTATTGCCGGGTTTTTTTTGGTATGATTACAACATAATTATTGATTAGGAGTTAACTTTAGTATGGATACACAAAAATTAATTGTTGATAAAATTCAAGCTGTGCTGGATTCGACAGATAAAAATCAGTCTTCGGAGCTAAAAAAACTGATTGATCAAGCAGGTCACATTTTCGTAGCAGGTGCTGGAAGATCAAAATTAGTATCAAGTTTTTTAGCAATGAGGTTAGTCCATTGTGGCTATAATGTGAGCATGGTAGGTGAGATTGTTACGCCAGCATTGAAAGATGGAGATTTATATATTGTTATCTCAGGCTCTGGTGGAACTAAAACGCTTCTTCCTACCCTTGAAACTGCAAAATCTAAGGGAGCAAAGATTGCGGTTGTCTCAATGAAGGCTTCTTCAGCGATGGCCGACTTAGCTGATTTAACGATAAAAATGGGTAATGATGATGTCTTTGCACTTACGAAAGGACTGCCAATGGGAACTTCATTTGAGCTTTCAACATTAGTTTATTTAGAAGCAATAATTGGCGAGATTGTCTTTGATAAAGACCTCACCGAAGAGGGTATGAGAGCTATTCATGCTAACCTAGAGTAACATGGGTATATAGGTTTTTAAAAAAAGACACCTTGGTGTCTTTTTTTATTCTTTAAGATAAGTGAGGTTTGTAAAAAACAATAAATGCTGATTTCAAAGATTCCATATAAAGTTGATACCACGACTTACTATGAACAAATTCGTCATTTAGATTGGCCTGTTTTTTTTGATAGCTGCTATCAGTCAGATAGAGAAAAAAGTCAGTATGCCCGCTATGATATTATTTCCGCTGATCCTTTTGTTAAAATTTACTCAAATTTAAATTCGATAAAAGTATGTGAAAAAAATCAAACCTTTCATTCTAATGATGATGGCTTAGAGATCGTGCAGAACTATATCAACAAGTACTCAAGGCCTTATTCAGAAATTCCATTCATTGGGGGAGCAATTGGATATTGTTCTTACGAGATGGATGAAAAGAAAATTGATAATTATAATTTACCCAAGATTTCGATGGGAATTTATGACTGGGCACTAATCGTTGATCATTTTCTCCAAGAAGCATATTTGGTAACTACAAATGTTGATGAAGAAACCAAAAAAAATTGGTCAAAGTACATTAAGTTATTAAGTACTTCAACTTCTGATAAAAGCCAAAAATTTATTGTGAAGAGTGAAATAGAAGATAATTCAAACTTTGAGGACTATCGTAATAAATTCAAATTAGTTATGGATTACTTAAAGGAAGGTGATTGTTATCAAATTAATCTCTCAAAACAATATAAAGTTTTAGTTGAGGGAGATAGTTGGCAATTTTATAAGATATTTAGAAATTCAAATAAATCAAGATATATGGCTTATTTAGATTTTACAGATTTTGAAATACTTTCAGGTTCACCCGAAAGATTCATTCAGGTAAGAGGTAATGAAGTGAATACAAGGCCAATAAAGGGAACAATCGGAAGAGATAAAAATCATGATAGAGATAAAAAGAATGCATTAGCTCTAAAAGAATCTGTTAAAGACCAATCAGAAAACTTAATGATCGTTGATCTTTTAAGAAATGATTTAAGTAAAAACTGTGACATTGGCTCAATTAAAGTAAGTCGAATTATTTGAATTAGAATCTTACCCAAATGTCCATCATCTGGTAAGCACTATTTCTGGAAATTTAAAAAATGAATCAAACATGTTAAAGCTTTTTTCTGACTCTTTTCCTGGGGGTTCAATTACGGGTGCTCCGAAAATAAGAGCTATGGAGATTATAAGAGAGCTTGAAGATCATAACAGGGAATTATATTGCGGTTCCGTTGTTTATTTTAGCTTTAATCGATCTATGGACAGTAATATTGCAATTAGAAGCTTATTTAGGAAAGGCAATGAATTATATTTTTATTCTGGCGGGGCTTTAACAATTGCATCAAATGATAAAGATGAATTTCAGGAAATTGAGGATAAGGTGAGAATTATTAAAAAAACCATTAATTATTTTAAGGAGTAATGGATATGATAGATATTTCTGATGATTTAAAGGAAAAGCTTAAAACGGATCTCCCTGAGTGGAAGCTATCTACAAATGGGATTAATCGGTGGATTTCGAGAGAAGTTTCTACTGAATTAGGGGGGGTAGTGAGTAAGATATGGGATCTTGCAGAAGAAGCCAACCATCACCCTGATATAATTCTTGGATACAAAGGTATATCAGTAGACCTCCTAACGCATGATAAAAATGCGATAACAATTAAGGATATTGATCTTGCCAATAAAATTGAGATATTAATTTTATCTTTGAATTAATTTTTTAAATGAGCCGTAATTTAATAAAATTGTCGGCAGTATTAGAAGATTAAGGATAGTTGAAGTAAATAAGCCGCCAATAATAATCATTGCCATGGGTCCCTCAATCTCTTTTCCTGGCTGATCCGAGCCAAAGGCAATGGGAGTCAATGCGAGACCTGCAACAAGCGCTGTCATTAAGATTGATGGCAGCCTTTCTTTAGCGCCCCGTATACATGTTTTGGTATCCCAAATACAATTCTCCTCATTAATTAAAAATTGATAATGTGATATAAGCATAATTGTATTTCGTAAGGTAATACCAAATAACGTTACAAATCCAACGAGTGATCCAATTGAAATCCAGCCCCCAGTAAAAGTGGCAGCCAAAACACCGCCTATCAGCGCGAAGGGAAGGTTCAGAACAGTCAAACATAAATTAGAAAATGAACCAAAAGCAATGTAAAGTAAAAGCAAGACAACGCCCCCAGCTAAGAGAGATTGGGTTATGAGTTCATCTCTAGCTTGTCTATTTTCTTGAGCTGATCCTGTAACTTCATAATAGTTACCGTCATTAAGCTTTAATTCTTTTAATTTTGTATTTAGGCTCTTTGTGAACATGTCTATATCGACGTCACCTATATTAGCGGTTACCGTTTGAACTCTCTTACCGTTTTGATGAAGAATTTTTGATCTACCGTTTTTCTGAGTTATGTCAGCTATTTCAGACAGCGGTATTATTTGATTTTGGGCATTCATGATCGGCAATTCTTTTATATCAAGTATGTCATCTCTTGACTCCTTATTAAGGGTCAAGGCAACTGTTGTGGGGATAATTCCATTGTAAATTTTTGTTACAGGATAATTATCATAAGCAGCTCTTATAAACTTTAAAACATCTGCTTTATTTATTCCAAGAGAGCTCATTTTCTCTGATCTAAGTCTAATGAATACCTCAGGTGAGCCTGGAGGTGATTGAAGTGTGATATCTTTTATCCCATTGATAGTATTCAACGTTGAACTAATCAGTGCTGCGTCTTGATCAATTAGATCAAGATTTTCACCGTACAGGTTTATAACTACGGATGCATTATATCCAGAAATAGTTTCTTCAATCCTTTCGGTAAGAAAGGTATTGATTGCAAAGTTAACTCCCACAAACCCAGCATCAAGCTCTTTACTCTCATCTCCATGTAAAATAGATTTTATTTGTTCTAAAATCTCATCTTGCTCTGGGCCACCCAATCCTTCATCCAGCTCAATTTCAAATTCACTATAGTGTGTACCAAATGTATCAGCACCTAAAGGTGATCTTCCTACCCATTGTGCAATCGATTTTATACCTTCAATTTTTTCTAATTTTTTTGTCACGAGATTACCTACCCTGATTGATTCTTCCTCAGAGGTACCAGGGAATGAAGTCATATGCATAATAAAATGTCCCTCGTGAAGAGGGGGGATAAATTGTGTCTTAAGAAAAGGTAAAAAAGATAAACCAATTGCAATTACAAATAAAGACGAAAAAATTATTAACTTAGATTGTTTTTCTATTCCCAGTAAAATAATTTCATATTTATGTTTAAGGAATTTAACTACTGGGGAGTCTTCTGTTTTTATATCTGAATAACCAATCATCAAGTAACACAGAGCAGGGGTGATGGTGAGGGCAACAAATAGAGATGCCGTGATTGAAGAGATATATGCAATTGCTAAAGGCCCAAAGAGCTTTCCAGCAACCCCAGAAAGTGATAATAATGGAAGAAAAACAAGGACAATGATTACTGTTGCAAACACGACAGACTTTCTTACCTCCATTGAAGAGCTAAAGACCACCTGATAGAGCGGCAATGGTTGTTTTTTTTGTTTGTTTTGCCGCATTCTTCGAAATATATTTTCAACGTCAATAATTGCATCGTCAACAACTTCACCTAAAGCAATTGCCAATCCGCTAATGACCATTACGTTTAGACCAATATCAAAATAACTCATTACTGAGATTGCAGATAGGAGTGATAGAGGTATTGCAACGGCTGAAATAAAAGCAGTTTTAAAGTTAAATAGGAAGAGGTAAAGAATAGATATAACAAAAAAAGCACCAATGACAATATCAATTCTCAATCCTTTAATAGATGCATCAATAAAATTTGATGGTTTAAATAAATCTGGAATGAGTTCAATATTTTGATTTTTTAGCAAAGGCTCAATTAATTCAAGAGCAATTTCTAGTTCCTGAGTTAATTTATAAGAATCTGCATTTAATTGACCTTGAACTGATAAATAGACTCCAGGATTTCCATTGATTGAGGCTGCACTAATTGATGGCTCAAAACTTTCCTTTACATTTGCAATATCCCTAATCTTAATGACACTATTATTAACACTTTTGATAGGAGCAATTTCAATTTCTTTTAAAGTCTTTGATTGACCGTCTGTATTTATTATTATTCTCTGGTTGGCATTTTCGATATAACCCCCACCCATAACAAGTGTCGAATTTTCTACAGCATGAAGTATTTCCCCTATTGAAATATTGTATTGATAAAGCTTTTTAGGGATAACTTCTATGTGAATTTGTTTGACTTTACCACCAAACCTATTTACATCAGCCACGCCAGATACAGCCATTAATTGGGGGATTATAAGGGTTTCCGCGACTGTTCTTAGCTCTGTTAGGGTCTTATTGTCTGAGTAAATACCAATACCTAGAACACTTGATGCTGATGAGGTTAGCGGTGCAATTGTTGGAATAATCCCCGTAGGTAAAGATCTTATTAATTTTGAAAGACTTTCAGAAACAGCCTGTCTATTTTTATGAATATCTGTTTTTTCATCAAAGATGACAGTCACTACAGAAAGTCCCGGAATAGACTGAGATCGTGTTTGTTTGATGCCAATTGTTCCTGATATCGCCTGTTCTATTGGTTTAGAAATAACTGTCTCAACCAAACTAGAGGAGAAGCCTGGTGCTTCAGTTTGAATAATGACTTGAGTTGGAGAAAATTCAGGAAATACATTCAAAGGACTCTGCTTTATCTGGTAAATACCATAGGCTATGATAATAAAAGCTAATCCAATTATTACCCCAGGATGACGAATTGAAAAACGAATAACTGATCCCATCTTAAAAACTAATCCTCGTTTTCGTTTTTGATCTGATACTTAAACTCTTCAGAAAGAAGTAATTGTGCACCGTTTGTAACTATCTCATCGTCAATTTTAATTTTATCATCTGGAACAATCCATCCATTTTCAGAACCATTTTCAGCTTCACGCATACCCTGGAGAGAGCGTCTCACAAAATTTCCATTTTCCTTTATTCTTATGAAAGCCCAAGGTTGTCCATTGCTCCATACAACAGAAGAGTTTGGAACAAGAAGGTATTTTTTCTTATCATTAAATTTTGAAATATAGGCAGAAACCCTCTCACCTACAATCAATTTACTGTTATTCGTTAAGTAGAAAAAGTTTTTACCTACAATTGACTGATTAACTATTGGGGAGGGGGATAGGTATTTTGCCTTTATCTCCGATGCGCTTGAGATAGATGGAATTATTACAATATTTTGAGGGGGTAATGCCTCGCGCTCGATTTGAGTTATAGATAAACTGACAAGTTGGTTTTGATTGCTTAGCAGCTTATTTAAGGGATCATTTGTATTTTTAAGGATAGCAACAAAAACTTCACCCCATTGTTGCTGAACTAAACTCATTATATTAACTTTTTCATTTTCATAAATATTAACCTGATTATTTAAATCACTTATCTCAATTTGTTTTTTATTTATAGCAAGATCAGAAACATTTTTATTATCTTCGTTAAGAATTATTAAGGCTTCTAAATGTTTCTTCTCATTTTTAATCTGATTCTTTAACTTTTTAATTGAATAATTTACTCTTGTAAAATTTGCTTTGGCCGAGATAAGTGTTGAAATGTTCTGAACTATCCCATAGTTCAATTTCTTTTGATTAGTTTTTGTTTCTTCCAGCTTCTTGTACTGGATGTTACTGTTTTTTTCAACTGCGCTTGGAAGTTGAATTTGTTTGATACCATCAACTATGGTCGTATAGTCAACAATTATTTCTTCTTCAGATTCCCCTTCATCAGAATGGTTACCTAAAATATCTTTGTTGGCCAATAAAACAATAACCCAGATTAAAACAATGATAATTATGATTTGTGCAACGATGAAAATTGTTGTTTTATTCTTCATAAGCCATAATTAATTGAGGTTGGAAATAATTGATCCTGTAGGACACCCTCAGCAACAACTCCTAACTCAATTGAAGCATGAGTAGCGCGATGAACTTCTAAGTCAATATCCAGTAAACTAAACATTTCCTTCTCAAGCTGCATTCGGTCAATCTGGCCTTGATGAAATCTATCCTGAAGCTGTTTAACGAGTGAGTCTTTTGATGCAAAAGATTTTTTAACAGCCTCTTCATGTTCTTTGTTTTTTTGAATAGACAAAGTTAGCTCCTCCACTTGATTATTGATCTCGAGCTCAAAATTTATAACCTTACTTGCCTCAAGCTCGCGAAACAATGATGCGCGATCTATATAGGCCTTATTTCTTTCGGGTGTTTTAAGAAGTGTTCGAATGCCAAGCCCCCAAACATTATAACCAAAGTCATAAATATACGCAGGTGTAAATGTCATATCAGGATACTGTTTTGCAATTTCAAGTTTGAGATTTGCTTCGGCTATGGCATAGCGTGCAAGCTTTTGTCTTAAATCAATTCTATTAATTATTGCAGTTGAGTGCATTTTATCTTGGTCAGCATTTTCAAAAAATGTAGCTAGACTTGTGAGTATTTTATCCCTTGTTTTTTTAACATCGATAGCCAATAGGTTAAATTGTTCAAGGGAAAGGCCAACAAGGGTCGCTAAATTTTTTGTAATATTGAGTTGCAAATTTTGATGTTTAATTAATTCCTTTTGGATAGAATTAAACTTTATCTTTTCTCTCATATGATCAACATTTGAGACTAGGCCATAATTAAGCCTCTTTTTAATCATATGAACGATGGATTGTTGTAGGCGAATTTTGTTCTTTAGAATTTGGATTAAATCTTGATTTTTAATATATTCCGTCAAACTTGAAATAAGACTGGCCCGCAAATTCCAGTGGATTAATTCTTTATCAAGAAGGGCTGACTGGGTTTCGTTAAATGCAAGCTCATACCTTATTAATCTCTTATTCGCAGTCTCGTAGGTGAACGTATAGTCAAATTTAAAGAAATTTTCACTTGGGTCACCAACGTCACCTCGTTCGTATTTTGCTCCAACTGATGACAATGGCCGCAAAGAGGCAATTTCTTCATTACTTTTTATATATTCCATCTCTAAGTCAGCAGTTTTTAGTTGGGGGTTAAAGTATTTTTGAGTAATCAAGAGCTCATCAATACCCCAGCTTTTAAAGGGTATATTTACTTCATCAAAGTTATTTTTTTTTAAAAACAGTATGAATTCAGGGTCGTTTAGATTTGTTTGCTTAGTTGCTTGATGAACTTCATTAATATTGAGGGGTTTTTCCTCATACTCAATGAAGCTACATGCATTCAAAAAAAATACTAATATAACGAGTGAAATCTGACTTAATTTTGATGTAATTTCAATTTTCACGTTGATTAATTTAAATTTTTATATTTATGATGTAAGCCATCAATTTTAATGTAATTTTCAGAGAACTTCCAAGATATAATTTAGATTGAATTTTTCAGTCCCTTTTAAGACTAAAGTTGATATAATACGCGCTTGTTATAATACATGTTTACTAAATCAAGCGAGAGTGGCGGAATTGGTAGACGCACTGGTTTTAGGTACCAGCGCCGCAAGGCGTGAGAGTTCGAGTCTCTCCTTTCGCACCAATTTTAGGAATAAATTTAATGGCCGAAGCTTTAGAAAAAATTAGCAATATAGAAAGAAGGGTTAGGGCAACAGTGCCCGTGGGACCTCTTCAAGATCAAATAAATCAACGTTTTAAACAACTAACGAAAACTGCGCGAGTACAGGGCTTTAGACCTGGAAAAGTACCTTTGAGTATAATTAAACGACAGTTTGGACCTGATATTAAAACCGAAGTTTATTCAAAAGCCATTGAAGATAAATTTGGAACTGTTATTGAAGAAAATAAGGTTCAGGTTGCAGGTATGCCTGATATACAGCATGAGCCATTAGCAAACATTAATGATGATTTTGAGTTTACAGCTACGTTTGAAATCTTCCCCGAAGTGAAAGATATTGATGTAGGGAAAATTAAAGTGACAGATTATGAAGCAGAAGTTAAGGACTCCGACGTAAAAAAAACAATTGATACAATTGCTGTCCAAAGATGCACTTTTAAATCTGTTAAAAGAGCATCCAAGATGGGAGACAAAGTAAAAATTCAAATGGAATCATTCCTTGATGGTGAAAAGATTGAAGATACAGGCAATGAAAACATAGAGTTCGTTTTAGGAGACCCTAAAAGAGTAAAGGAGATTGACCAAGAAATTGTTGGGCTGAAAGTAAATGAAGAAAAAGATTTTGAGGTTAAGTACCCAAAAGATCATGAACCTTCACAGCTGGCTAATAAATCGGTGAAGTACCATATAAAGATGTTAGAGGTAGGTGAACCATTGATGCCAAAAATTGATGCTGCATTTGCCAAGAGTTTAGGGGTAGATTCAGGGGATATAAAACAGATGAATAAGGAAATTAAGGCTTCATTGGTCGATGAGGTCATTGTACGAAAAAAAGCCTCTCTCAAGAGACAAATATTTGCTGAAATAGTTAAAATTTCTAAAATTGAGCTTCCTAAGTCTCTTGTTACTATGGAAATTAATAGAATGATGCAGACCATGCAACAAAATATTGAAAGACAGGGGGGAAGCGCTAAAGATATTAACTTCCAGCCTGAAATGTTTGAAGCCAGAGCTAGGGAAACGTCTACGTTGAGGCTTGTATTAGCAAACCTAGTTGATAAAAATAAACTTCAGGCAAATGATGAACAAATCAAAGAAAAAGTGAAAAGTTTTGCTGGTAATTATGATGATCCTGAGAAAGCCATTAAATGGTTCTATGAGGATAAGCAGAGGTTAAGTGAGCCAGCTGCCCTTGCAACTGAGGATAATGTAGTTGAGTGGGTATCAACAAAGTGTAAAAAGACCAAAAAAAATATTACAGTTGATGAATTGATGGAGCTTCAACCAAATGGGTAAAACTTTGGATTCGATTAGTAAATTTTCAGCAAATAACCTAGGCTATATTCCTATGGTTGTCGAACAAAGTGGTCGTGGCGAGAGGGCTTATGACATTTATTCAAGGCTTCTTAAAGAAAGGGTAATTTTTTTAGTTGGACCTATCGATGACATTATGGCCAATGTAGTTGTTGCACAGTTATTATTTTTAGAGGCAGAAAATCCAGACAAAGATATTTCCTTGTATATTAATTCACCTGGTGGTTCCGTTACAGCTGGAATGGCAATATACGACACAATACAATTCATCAAACCAGACGTTAGTACGTTATGTATCGGTCAGGCTGCAAGCATGGGGGCATTATTACTAACTTCAGGGGCAAAAGGGAAGAGATTTTGTTTGACTAACTCGAGGGTTATGATTCACCAGCCTCTTGGAGGCTTTCAAGGGCAAGCATCTGATATTGAGATTCACGCAAAAGAAATTTTATACCTCAAATCTAAATTAAACGACATCCTGGCCCACCATACAAAACAGTCAGTTAAGAAAATTGCTGAAGATACAGATAGAGATAATTTCATGAGCTCTGAAGATGCCGTGACTTATGGAATTGTAGACAAAGTTATTAATAGTAGATCTAATTTAAAATAAGATTTAGATATGGCTGAAGACTCTAAAGAAAAAACATTGTTATGTTCATTCTGTGGAAAGAATCAATCAGAGGTTAAAAAATTAATTGCTGGGCCATCAGTCTTTATCTGTGATGAATGTGTCGATCTTTGCAATGATATTATTGTCGAGGAAAATGACATTAATACAGACAGCTCTGAACAAACAAAAAAAGAAAATAAACGCCTAACGCCAAAAGAAATTTTTTCAAAGCTGAGTGAGCATATAATTGGTCAAGATGAAGCAAAAAAAAGCTTGGCTGTCGCGGTCTATAACCACTTCAAGAGGTTAAGCTCGATTGAGGAAAATGATAAAGAAGACCCCGTTGTAATTTCAAAAAGTAATGTGCTTTTCATAGGACCCACAGGTTCTGGTAAAACGCTTTTAGCACAAACGCTTGCAGAGCTTCTGGATGTCCCTTTTGTCATGGCTGATGCAACAACTCTAACTGAGGCTGGTTATGTTGGTGAAGACGTTGAAAATGTAATGCAAAAACTTCTGCAGAAATGTGATTATGATGTTGAAAGGGCGCAACGAGGGATAATTTATGTCGATGAGGTTGATAAAATATCAAGAAAAAGTGAAAACCCCTCAATCACTAGAGACGTTTCAGGTGAGGGGGTTCAACAAGCCTTACTTAAGCTTATAGAGGGGACAGTAGCTTCAATTCCTCCTCAGGGGGGCAGAAAGCACCCTAATCAAGAATTCGTTCAATTGGATACCACAAACATTCTTTTCATATGTGGAGGTGCCTTTGATGGCCTTGAAAAAATAATTCAGCAGAGAACAGAAAAAAATAGTATTGGTTTTGGCGCGGATGTGCACGGGGAGGCGGAAAATAAAGAGATAGGAAAAATAATTGCCAATGTTGAACCAGAAGATCTCATTAAATATGGTTTAATTCCAGAATTTATTGGACGACTTCCAGTCATTGCCTCTTTGGACTCTCTTGATAAAGAAGCTCTTGTCAAGATACTTACTGATCCAAAGAATGCGCTTACCAAACAGTTTAAGAAATTATTTAATATGGAAGGCGTAGAACTTGAGTTTCGTCCTGATGCCATTGATGAGATTGCCTCACAGGCTATCGAAAGAAAAACAGGAGCCAGAGGGTTAAGGTCAATTATGGAAGAATCGCTTAAAGAAATCATGTTTGAATTACCGGGCGTAAATAGTTTGAAAGCTGTTGTGATAGATAGGGCTACCATTAAAGATAAAACTAAACCTTATTTTGTGTACTCAGAAGATAAGAAAAAAAATAATCAGTTTAAATAATCTTAATTACTTGATTTTAAAAAAATCAACACCATAATTAAATAAATCCAATTTAAAAAGATAGATAAGAAAATATGAATAAATCATACCCGATGCTTCCTTTACGCGATGTTGTTGTATATCCTCACTTAGTCATACCGCTTTTTGTTGGAAGAGATAAATCTATTTCTGCTATTGAAAAAGCAAATAATGGTGACAAAAAAATTCTTCTTGTTGCACAAAAATCGGCCAACCAGGATGAGCCAAAAGCAAAAGATTTATACAAAATTGGTACGTTAGCAACCATCATACAAACACTTAAATTACCAGATGGAACTGTAAAGGTCTTAGTAGAGGGTCTTCAAAGAGTAACTATAAAAAAATTGATAGAGATTGATGACTATTGGACCGCAGAGGCATCTATCGTTAAAATTCGTGAGCCCAAAGATAAAAATACCAAGGCTTTTATGAGGTCTGTTTTTTCTCAATTTGATCAGTATGTAAAACTTAATAAAAAAATTCCACCTGAAATACTATCTTCACTAACATCTATCACTGAGCCTGGAAGATTAGGGGATTCGATTGCAGCAAATCTTTCATTGAAACTTTCTGAAAAACAGAAAATATTAGAGACATTTGAGGTAAAAAAACGCCTCAATTTGTTACTAGAACTAATGGAGGCAGAAATTGATATCCTTCAGGTCGAGAAAAAAATTCGAGGCCGTGTCAAAAAACAAATGGAGAAATCACAAAGAGAATATTATTTGAATGAACAGGTTAAAGCTATTCAGAAAGAATTAGGTGATTCTGATGAGGGAGCAGAGTTTGATGAGCTTCAAGATAAGATCAACAACACTGAAATGTCCACCGATGCTAAAGAAAAATGTGTCTCTGAGCTAAAAAAACTTAAAATGATGTCACCAATGTCTGCTGAAGCATCTGTAGTGAGAACGTATATTGAAACAATAGTGAATTTACCTTGGAGTAAAAGTACAAAAATTAATCATGATTTAAGCAGTGCTGAAATCACATTGGATAATGATCATTATGGTCTGGATAAAGTCAAAGAACGTATTATTGAGTATCTTGCTGTACAGCAAAGAGTTGATAAACTTAAAGCCCCAATTTTATGTCTAGTAGGCCCTCCAGGTGTTGGGAAAACATCTTTAGGTCAAAGTATTGCAAAGGCAATTAATCGTAAATTTATTAGAATGGCACTCGGTGGAGTTCGGGATGAAGCCGAAATAAGGGGTCATCGAAGAACCTACATAGGATCTATGCCTGGAAAAATTCTTCAAAATATGACAAAAGCAGGAGTTACAAATCCTCTTTTTCTTCTCGATGAAGTTGATAAAATGGGACAAGATTTTAGAGGAGACCCATCTTCTGCTCTTCTTGAAGTACTCGACCCAGAACAAAATCATACATTCAATGATCACTATGCTGAAATTGAATATGATTTATCAAATGTAATGTTTGTTGCAACTGCAAATTCAATGAATATACCTGAACCTCTTTTGGATCGTATGGAAATTATTAGGTTGCCAGGTTACACAGAAGCAGAAAAAGCAAATATTGCAAATAAACATCTTCTCCCCAAACAATTAACTGCTCATGGCTTAAAAAAATCGGAAGTTAAGATAACTCCGAAAGCTATCAAGGATATTATTCAATACTATTCAAGAGAAGCAGGAGTCGTAAACTTGAGCAAGAAATATCGAAGATATGCAGAAAAGTTGTTAAAAAACTGCTAACCAATAAAAAAATTAAAAATATAACCATCAGTAACAAAAATATACAAGAATTCTTAGGCGTTAAAATTTTCGATATTGGTCTTGCAAATAAAAAAAACCAGATCGGTCAAGTAACAGGTTTAGCCTGGACTCAAGTTGGAGGAGAGCTTCTTACTATTGAGACAGTAGTTGTTCCAGGAAAAGGAAAAACAATCATAACTGGTAAGCTGGGTGACGTAATGCAAGAATCAATTCATGCAGCGATGAGTGTTGTTAGAAGTAGGGCAGATATTCTTGGTATAGATAAAGATTTTTATGAAACAAAGGATATACATATTCACTTTCCAGAAGGTGCTACACCAAAAGATGGTCCAAGCGCTGGTATTGGAATAACAACCGCTATAATTTCAAGCTTAACAAATATACCTGTTTTTAATGATGTAGCCATGACTGGAGAAATTACCCTAAGAGGAGAGGTATTGGCTATTGGTGGTTTAAAGGAAAAATTACTAGCAGCTCACAGAGGAAACCTCAAAAAGATTTTGATACCTGAGCAGAACTTAAAGGACTTGGTGGATATTCCTACAGATGTAAAAAATGCGTTGAAGATCATCCCAGTAAGATGGATAGATCAAGTCATCGAATTAGCCCTTACGAAACAACCAAGCAAGAATAAAGCGGGAGCTAAATCAGGACATGGGCCGCAAAAAAAGTTTGTTGAAATGAATAAGCCAACCGCCCATTAGCAAGTCAGCATTTTACTAGCATTGTTACAAACTTTATTGTAAAATTGCCGAGCTCAAATTTGACAATTTGGGTGCTTAGCTCAGTTGGTAGAGCGTCGCCCTTACAAGGCGAATGTCACAGGTTCGAACCCTGTAGCACCCACCAGTTTAGGAGTGGTAGTTCAGTTGGTTAGAATACCGGCCTGTCACGCCGGGGGTCGCGGGTTCGAGTCCCGTCCACTCCGCCAATTATTTCGCAAACTAGATTTAATTAGTTTACGATTGATAAGCAAGAACTAAATAAATGGAAATTAGTCCTAAGAGAAAATTGAAATAATATTATGTTAGATAAAATAAGAAATAACACACAATCAAAATTCGCTAAAGTTGTTCTTGTAATAATTATTAT
>JGI20153J14295_10000389_pt1 | contig 37415 bp, 31 predicted proteins | sample COG_03_FD_14295 | JGI IMG/M metagenome (IMG submission 14295) | reverse complement strand
GACGCCAGTTCTTGTAAACCGCTGGCACCGGGAACCAGTTGGACACCACTTGAGGTGGTAATGATAATCTCTTCAAGGGTTTTAACACCGGCGAGAACATGGCTGAAGTTGTATTTTACTTGGCAGCCGAAAGCGAGCTGTGCATTGGCTAGACCCAAGTCGCCATCAAGGAGCATGACGGTTTTGCCACTCTCTGCTAGCGCAGTCGCTAAATTCACAGCGACTGTTGTCTTGCCGACACCACCTTTGCCGCTGGCAATACCGATGACTCTAACCCTGGAGCCTAATTGCATCTTTGTCTATTCCTGAATTCTTCGCAGTTTCATTACTAATACAGCGTAATTTAACAGACTTTCAACCGAAATTTAATTGTTGATGTGTGTATTCTTCCAACACGGGACTATCACTGGGCCTGAGTCCGTCGATACCTTCACTGGGGGCGAGGATGCTATCGATATGCCGCTGGATTTTTTTGTCAATGAGGTGCGCCAAAAAGTCGCCTGATAGGGCTCTCGGGGGGCTTGTCACGTTAGTGCTAAAAGAGCCTAAAGACACGGGTATATTGCCATTGATGAGAATGCTGATAATGGCCCATGGGTAGTCTATACCGTCTAATCGAGAGACCATGCACGAGGTCCAATGCAGGTCGGGGTGGCCCAGCAAGTTGAGCGCCGAGGTCTCGTTCGTGTCTGCAGCTAGCATTAGGTGGGACTTGAGTCCGGGAATTATTTTTGTGATACATCTGACTTCTCTCTGGATATCTGAGCCAGCGGTATCGATCAATAGATGATGAGTCTCACCTATTTCAGCATAAAGGGCTTGGAGTTGCTTAAATGAGGTTATGCGATAGGTGTCAGCACCTGCGCGAGCCCCGGCGATCTGAGTTGCCTGCCAGGCCCCGATGCGATCATCATTGAAACTGATTAAGACGATCTTTCGTGACTCATCAGCCATTGCCAATTGCGCCGCAATACGCGCGATCATGGTGCTCTTACCTGATCCTGGTTGGCCAGCGATGAGGTGGGCTTGGGCCGGGTCAGCGACGAGGTCATAGGCCTTGATCTGTGTTTTCATCCATTGAGTTAGAGCATTCAGACCATCTTGCAGTTTTTTTGTCGGCGCTAATGGGTCATGCATCTGTTGGCTCAACCGAGCAGACATGCCTGTATTCAGGAACAAGTGTTGCAACTCGATAATATGCGTCGGTGTGGCATGAGCTTGGTGCGGCAAGCGTGTCAGACTCTGCATTTCCAGTCGAGAGGTCTGAAATTCAGCCTTGATGAGTTCCACCAGGGTCAACGCCCGTTGCTGTTCGGTGGCCAGCGCTGAGGCCGGTGCTGAGGTCACCGGGGTAGGTGGCGAGACGACAGGCGCAGAGGCCACGGCGGTAGCCGCTTTTGTGTTGTTGTCCACGGCTGCAATGAGCTCGTTGCGGCCATTGTAGCGACGATTAGAGACCACCATGGAGTCTTCACCGAAATGACTTTGAATCTGTGCCATCGCCATACGGGTGTCGGGCGCAAAAACCTGTTCTAGTCTCATGCTGTTTCTCCTTTAGCGTCTCGTATACTGATGTTGGAAATAATTTTGATGTCTTGGTCGTCGGGTATTTCATTGTAGGACAGTACAGTTAAGCGTGGCACACGCTGACGAGCCGTGCGTGACAACCAAGGTCTGAGTCCGGGTGAAACAACCAATACGGTAGGTAGCCCTTGCTCTTCTACCTGTTGGCAGCTAGTGGCGATAGCCGCAAAAAGATCCTCTGCTAGCTTGGGTTCAATGACGAGGCTGCCATTGCGTTGACTTTGCGTGAGTATCGTCGTCAGCATCTGCTCTAGCGACGGTTCTAGTGTCATAACGGGCAGGTTCTCATCCACATTGACCAGGCCCTGCATGATCATTCGACCCAGTCTCGGGCGTACCAGAGCAGTCAATTCATCGGGGTCCTGAGTCTTGCCGCTTTCGACGGTCAGCACGTCGATAATACTGCGCATATCTCTGACGCTGACGTCTTCGGCAAGAATGTTTTGCAGGATTTTTGTCACTGCGGCCAGGGGTAGTTTGTTGGGTACCAGATCTTCCACCAGTTTCGGCGATCGCTCTGCGACTTTGTCGAGTAATTGTTGGGTTTCGTCATGGCTGAGAAGGCTGGCAGAATTTTCTCGTAAAATGGCGTTCATATGGGTTGCTATCGCTGTCGATGCATCAACAACCGTATAACCCAGGGTGCGAGCGTAGTCTCGCTGCGACGCGTCTATCCAGACGGCTTCCAGACCAAATGCTGGTTCTTTCGTGGGCGTGCCTGTGAGTTCGCCATGGACGACGCCCGGGTTGATGGCCAATTCCTGACCAACTCGTATTTCGCCTTGGCCGCGAACGACGCCGCTGAGGACAATATTGTAGACGTCAGGTGCTAGCTCGAGGTTGTCTCTGATACGAATCGGTTGCACTAGGAAACCAAACTCCGTTGATAGCTTCTTTCGTACGCCTTTGATTTTTGCCAATAGAGTTCCGCCAGAATCGGCGCTGACCAGTGGAATCAGTCCATAGCCGATGTCAAGTGCAACAATATCGACTTGCTCTACATCTTCCCAATCCAGTTCCTTGTTTGCGGGGTCTTCCTGCTCCTCTTCTTGAACAGCGCTACTATCTTCGGCAAGCTTCTTCGTTCCTCGTTGGCCTAGGTAGTAATAGCCCAGTGCGCCGGACAGTAGGCTCAATGTGATGAATACTAGGTGGGGCATGCCTGGAACCAGGCCCAAGAGCATGAGTATGACTGCGGCGATGATCCAGGCTTCCGGCTGTGCGATCTGGCTTTTGGCCTGTACGGTCATCGACTCGGAAGTGGTGACCCGGGTGACGATAATCGCCGTCGACAATGACAGTAATAGTGAGGGAATCTGCGCTACAAGACCATCACCGATCGTCAATAGCACATATATGCGACCTGCATCCGCGAAGCTTAGGTCATGCTGGCCGATGCCAATGAGCAGGCCGCCGAGTATGTTGATCATCAGGATCATGAGGCCGGCGACGGCGTCGCCGCGAACGAATTTAGATGCGCCGTCCATTGAACCGAAGAAGTCTGATTCCTGAGAGATTTCTTCACGACGGCGTTTAGCTGTCTCCTGGTCTATCACGCCGGCGTTAAGATCGGCATCAATAGACATCTGTTTGCCGGGCATGGCGTCGAGGGTAAAGCGAGCGATAACCTCTGAGACACGCCCGGCACCTTTGGTTACCACGATGAAATTGATGATCATTAAAATTGCGAAGATAATGAAGCCAACGAGATAATTGCCCGCGATCACAAACTCGCCAAACGCTTGAATGACCTTGCCGGCGGCGTCAGGTCCCTCGTGGCCGTTGACTAGCACGACGCGCGTCGAGGCGACGTTTAGGCCGAGACGAAGCATGGTTGCCAAGAGTAATATTGACGGGAATGAAGAAAATTCCAACGGGCGGGACACATTGATCGCAATCATAATGATTACGAGTCCAATGACGATATTAAAAGTGAACAGCACGTCCAGCAAAAACGCGGGTAACGGCAAAATCAACATTGAGATGATTAAGAGAATTAAGACAGGTATGCCTAGCCCAGATAGTTCGAAACCGGACAGGGTCTGTCGTATTGTTGACACGTTTGCTGTAGCCATTAAAAATATAACCTTTTAAAACAATAAGATACGTACAAATAAAAGAGGGCGATTGAGTGTAGAAAGGCCTCGATTAGATATATAGCGAATATCGTGCCAACATTTAAGTACCGGAAAGGGACGATCAGCAGTAAAGGTTAGAGTGTTAAAGTCGATCCTATTCCCAGTGGATATTCGATATGAAGTCCTGCGAACTCAACGGGGCTGCAGGAGGCTTAAGGGAGTAATAATATGTGTTTGGGTAAAATCAATTTAACGATGGTGGCCCTGATTCTGAGTGCGGGTTTTGGCTTTTCCGGCTGCGCCCCCATTGAGATGCGTAGTGAAGGGTCAATGATAAAGATTGCTCAGCAAGAGCTAGTAATCAGTGCGACGGGCTATGCGGTGATCAGCGTTCAGACGAGTGATAACCCCGCGCAGCAGCGTTTGATGGCGATCAGAGCCTCGAAGATGGATGCCTATCGGGGTTTGGTTGAGCAGGTTTACGGCCAATATGTAGATGGTTCAACGACGATCTCAGACTTGGTCATGAGTGACGATGTTTATCGCGCCAAGGTTCAGGGCGTAATATATGGTGCCCAATTGGTGAGCGTCAGCCCGGTGGGTGAAGATACCTATGAAGTGACCCTATCGCTGCGACGCTCGGTGGTCAATGACCTGCGACTATTATACCTCAAGCATATGAAGCAACTCGCCCGTGCGTAAATTATGGACTCACCGTTGTGTAGTTAGGCTGCTGGCGAGTGTCTGTCTGTTGATGTCGAGTTCTTGGTCGCTGGTCGCTATAGCGCAAACAATGGCCTTTGTGCCACCCCAAGCCCAGGGCGCTAACGATATGGCGGAGCAGCGGTTGGCCGCGGCACGTAATGCGCTGCTAGATCGCGCGTTGAATGGTGAGCTGGAGATTGTGACCTCCGCTTTTGTTGATGAGTCAGGTGAATTGCATGAAGCCACGTATATGGCGTCGAATGGCACCGTGCGGGGGGTTCGAGTCGCTGATTATTTGGCTGGAGATCGTCAGTCACCGGCGCTGGCTGCTGAGATAATAGGCCAGGTTGACGTTCAAACGTGTCGGCAAAGTCGGTATCGCCGTCAGGCGGTGCTCTACACCCGGATCGGTGCCGATTTGAAATCTTCAAGTCAGTCCATTCATGAGGTCGGAAGAGTCATTCGCGAATCAGTGATCGAGGAGTTTGGAGCGGACCAGGGCTGGCTGGTGACTAGCGAGCAAGCTTATGCCAGCGAATATGATCGTTCGCTTCGTGGGACGGGTGATCAAGCTGCGGCACTGCGAATCGAGATTCGTGTTGAGGAATCACAAGCAGGTGTATTGACAGAGGGCTACTATAATGTCCGTAAAAGCCTGAAGAGCGGTTTGCGTTATATTCCGCTATTGGGTTACCGCCCCGACGCGACAGCAAGATCGAACAAGGTTCGTTATCAATTGCGGCTGGTGGATATCGCCTCGGGCAAGGTGGTGTTTGACCGTGACGAAATGATCGGCTTTACTGATCAGCTCCAAGGGGCGGATGCTGATTTACCGTTGGAAATTTTGGCTTTGATCGACGCGGCGACTAGCAGGCAGGTCAACGGGTTGCGCACCGCCGCGAAATGCCTGCCAAATTCTTTTTTGGTCACAAGATCGGCGCGAACCTCGCCGACGTTGCTCCTGAAATCTGGATCGCTTGCTGGAATGACGGTGGGCGATGAATTTCTCTTGAGCAGTTCTCGTGATCTTCATAATGTGGTGCTCAATGGGGATGGTATTAACCATCTTGGACTGGGAAGGATTACTCGAGTCAATGACTTCAGTTCCGTGGTTGAGGTCGTTGCGGGGGAGAAGAGGCCTGTATCAGACTACGTTGCTGCCTTACCATTCTGAGGCAGGCCATTCTGAGATAAGCCATTCTGAATCAATCGATTTTGGTTCAGGCAAATCCGCGATTTTATTGGACAATTTGAGGAGAAGACTGTGAAGCGCGTAGGTTATCCATTGAGGAAACTGATGTTGAGCGGTATACCTGTCGTTTTGATACTGCTTATGTCGGTTGCTCAGGCTAATGCTGATAGCAAGGTGGACGCGGCCTTACTGCGTTTGCTCAACATTGAGAGCTCGGCATTGCCTCGAGTTGATCAGGTTATGCCAGGAGAAACAAGCAAGGGGCGCTATCGGATTAGGTCTGGAGATACACTGGACGGCATTATTATGCGATTCTATGGGGACTCATCCCTTCGAAAAAAGATATTGAGGGATGCCTTCGTTAAGGGTAATCCGCAGTCTTTTCGACGTAATAATGCGAATTGGATGTTAGCGGGGACTGTGTTACGTTTACCCGATCGAGATGCGGTCTACAACGTGGTCTTTAAGGGCGATGCTACTTCAAGGCGAAGTGCTGCCGATAAGTCGGGTTGGGTAAAGTTTCCGCGGTAAGCGCCCCGAGCCAGTGGGCCACGCTAAGGAGAAGGTGTTGCACAGCCCCGAGTTAAGTAATCTGAGCGCCAAGCCGATTGGTATCGAGATGTCGTCGATGCCACGTCTGCAGCTGAATGACCTTGCCGCCAGAGAGTTGGGGTTGAGGAATGGCCAGTTCGTTCGTGCGGTGGCCGATGCCCCTGGCCAATTACGGTTGGTGAATGGTCAGCTCAATACCCTTGTAGCGTCCACCTTGCCAGCAGAAGTAGGGCAGGTACTGAACTTCCGCTATGTCGTCAGTATTTATGGACGTTATCTACAGCAGGTCGCGTCTGACTCAGTTCAACAATCCGCTAAGCAAGCAGCAGCGCCGACGCCAGCGGGCAATCCGCTAGCAGCCTCGCTGCTGGTGCGAGCTTCAGACGCGGGCTCAAGCTTTCTGGGTGCATTTGGCGTCGCTGAAGTGAGCAAATGGATGGGGCTGGCCGGGCGGCCAGACTTGCAACAACAGCTCAGCCGCTTGCGAATAAGTCCTGATAATATCTCCCCCGATACCATCAAGCTGGGATTGATAAAATCTGGCCTGTTCACCGAGGCGCTGCTGAGGGTTCAGGTCAGCGATGGAAAAAACCTCGACTTCAAGCAAATTTTGATTACGTTGCAGCGCTCGCTTCGACAGAGTTCCCCCGCTGCGGCCACTGGGATAAGCCGTTTGGTGGAGGTGCTCGAAGGCAATCAGGTTGAAGCATTAGCGGCTGACGGACGCAAAGATCTATTCTGGCGATTTTTACTGCCGTTTGGTGAATCAAACCTTATCCAGTTGGAGATTGAGTCTCAGCAAGATTCGCCAGGATCTGAGGGACGCCTGTGGTCAGTCTACCTGGAGACTGATTTTCAGGAACTCGATCATCTGGCGGTGAAGTCGGTGTTAACGTCCTCCGGTCATGTAGATATAACAATCTGGGCGGTCAAGCCCGAAACCCTCAAGCTGGTTCAATCGATGATAGCTGATTTACGCTACGAATTAGCTTCCAAAGACTTGTCCATCGATGCATTGCACGTGGTGTTGGGGCGCCGAGTCTTGCGTGAGAACCAGAACGTGCCTGGCGATCTAATGGATGTACGGACATGAAGCCCCATGATAAAGGTCTGAGTCGAGCAGTCGCTCTGCAATATGGTGAATTCAAAGTCCCCAAGGTGGTTGCGAAAGGGGAGGGGGAGGTGGCGCGGGCGATCATTGAGGCTGCGATCAGTCAAGGTACGGTGATCACAGAAAACCCGGCGCTAGCCGCGCTGCTTACTGAGGTCGAGTTAAACACCGAGATTCCTGAAGAGCTCTACGTTGCAGTGGCCGTCGTGCTGTCGTGGGTGTACTGGATGCGGGGAGATTCTCCAGAGCAGCACCGAGATTCGTGATGCTAGCGATCTATCGGGCGTTTTACCGAGTGACCACCAGCTAACTTTCCAAGCCTGTCGTACACTTCCACTTCGCGACTGTGGGCAGGAGACTGTAACGCCTGCAATGCTCCGCGAACTGCCTCTAATTTTCGATTAATGAGTATTTCATTGCGGCGATGCAAGGTTTGGCAATGTCGTGCGAGCTCGGTCAATTCGGGTGTTAAAGGACCAGTGTGGCCGTCTTTCGTGTTTGGCTGTTGGGTGAGGTCTTCTGGAATGTCTGGGGTTGGCGCTTTGGCCTGGTCCGCAGGGCCGTCAGTGGCGCCCGAGGCGAAGAAAGCTGACTCTGAGAAAAAGCGAAGAATGGGCGCTTTTTGTTGTTGAATAGTATCGAAATCATCAAGGTCTTGGGTTTTGAGCGCGACAAATTCCCTTTCGAGAAGGAGTTCCAGTTTTCTGAGGGACTGCACGACCTGTTGGTTGAGGCTCATGGGCTCTGACTAAAACGTGATTGCCAATAGCATATCATGTTCACCGAGTCGATGTTCACTCCCAGCTACGGTCTAAGGCTGAAAACAAGTATCAAGCGTTATCACTAATTAACTGCTCGAGCGCTAAAAAGCTTTCAGCAAGGCGTTTATGATCCAGTGGGTAATTGCCCTGCTCTATGGCTTCTTTGATTCGAGTCGTTTTGTCTTGATCAAATTCAGCGTTACTCAACGCTTTGGCTGCAAGTTCGCTCAATTCAACGTTGTCAGTCGTCTCTGCAATTTTGCCTTTCACCTGAGCGTCAGCCTTAGCGTTCTCAGTCTGCGCCGCAATACTACTCGGACTATCCGCTGCGGCTGTCTTTTGTTGACGGTTCGCCGGTGGCGGCGAATTGGATATGCTGTCGATCATTACCGTAGTCCTTCTTTACGCGTTATTGGTGTTCTCCAATGACATAATCGGCCTAGATTCAGAAAACTTTAGCCGATTTTTTAAAATCTCATTAAATAATCCGATATAAGCCGGCTNTCTTAAAAATATTCAACGATATCAACTTGTTGCGATTTCACGAATGGCTGAATTTTGTTTCAAATCTGGAGCGATAAGGCGTTTACTGCCTGAGCTCAACTTAAGTTCCCGAGCTAATACTGCAAATTAACCTGGCCGGGTCCCGTGACGGTACCTTGTAGTTTCTCTCCGGAGTCAGGATTTCTTAGCTTAATCAACTCGTGCAACATGCCATCTTCTTCGGCAATCAGACCCACAGTGATTGTCAGCGCGCCACTTTTTACAATCATGTTCACGTTATCATGCTTCCTTATCAGTGGTGCTGGCCTGATATCTGTTGACAGAATAATATGCCCGACCCGCAAGGCCCGCGTGGACTGAGTCTGAGCAATGTCAGCGATGGACGTGAGCGCTTGTTGCTCTTCATCACCATAGAGTGATCTGACTTCAACATTCTCAGCGCTGAGTGCCTGCCCATAGGGTATGGGTTGAGTGACGACCAACCGCGACCAGCGTCTTTGCAGATCATTAGCGACTAATCGCTGGCCTTGTCCCAAATTTCTTGCGGCAACCGCGTCCTGCAGTATGCGTCTGTCCACTCGCTGATCGATTGGCACACTAGCACCGCCCTTAAGCTCAGTGTTCAGGTTTTCAAGCTTGACTTGATCTCCTTGCGCTATCGCTACCTTTAATACGTAAACGGTAATCGGCGTGTCGACATGCTGGGGCATCACTGCCTGCCCTTGTCGGACGGGCCTGACAAGTAATCGGCCGACAAAACTATCAACCGGCTCTCTGGCGACAACCTGCCGGGTTTTTTTTGTGTCGATACGGATATCGGTGGCGCTAAGCTGCGTTCCTGCGGGCAGACTTTTAGCATAAGCCAAGTACTCAGACACCATCGAGACATTAGCGCGAACGTAGGCTGACCATTTTGGGTCGTCGCACTCCACAAGGATAGTTTGATGGTCGGGATAGGGCAGGCCAATTCTAAAGCCGGGAAGGCAATCAGGGACTATCAGGCGTCTGTCGAGCGCGACCACAGCAATCTCTGATGGCGTTAGGTCAAGCTCTTGCGACATATATCGAACGATCTGGTCGTCAAGTAATTGACGACGTTCTTGCGCCTCAGGTGTCGCAAATACGACAACGGCGGCCAGTAGAACCGAGAATGCGAACGTCAATTTGAAAAATTTGCACATGTGGTCAGTATCGCCCAGGTCCACAGATTCCGCAATGCGGCTGCCACATCGCCACAAAAGCGGCAAAGCGCTGCCTGTTTAGGCGGATTCTAGCCGCTTTACCTCGTTCAGCTAGCGTTCTGTCCAGAAATTAAGCGATATCGCGCGTCCGCATAGAAATATTAATGATGAAAAGGAGATAAAAACTCAAATGTAAATAGTTGGCATCACAATTGCATTTATTAATTCGTGCAGTCAGGGGCTGTCCGTCATAACCAACGTGTTTATCAGTCTTCAAGTGAGAGGCGCTAACACAAAGATGATCGACAGCAATAACAGTAGCTTTAATTAAGAAGTGAAAAAACTCATGAGTATGATCGATTCAGTTTTTGGTGTTCATGAAAAAGCTCTGGGCATGCGTAACGAACGCTTAACGGTTTTGGCCAAAAATATTGCCAATGCTGAAACGCCGAATTTCAAAGCGAGAGATTTCGAATTTAACGATGTGCTCAAGCGCGAAATTGGGCTTGGAAAAATGACTTTGACGAACGACGGGCATCTCAGCGCTGGCGCTGCAAATAGCAACGGCAGTTTAACATGGGAGGTGCCATTAAGTCCCTCGTTGGATGGAAACACTGTTGAAATGAGTGTTCAACAAGCCAAGTTTGGTCGGGCGGCTGGTGAGTACCAAGCGACGTTGACGATTTTGGAAGGCCGAATTAGCGGCATTCGAAAAGCACTAAGAGGAGAGTAATAAAGTGGCTATTAACAATATCTTCAATATTGCTGGCAGCGGCATGAATGCCCAGATGGTTCGACTGAACACGACGGCGTCCAATCTGGCAAATGCTAGTGTCGTCGCTAGTAGCGAAAAAGACGCGTTTCATGCCAAGCGGGCTGTTTTTGAAACTCTCGTCAACTCGAATCTTAAGGGGTACTCAAAGGATTTTATTGGGGGCGTGAAAGTGACTGAAATTGTTGACGATGCTGCGGAAGCGAAGCAAATACACGACCCGTTGAATTCTTTAGCGGATGAGAATGGTTTTGTTTACGCCTCTAGCGTTTCTGAAGTGACAGAGATGGTGGAGATGATGACCGCAGCGCGGAGTTATGAGAACAACGTCAAGGTGATGACAACCGCCAGGCAACTAATGCTCAGAACGCTAGAAATTAGTAAAGCCTAATTTAAAGGAGAAGTATCGAAATGTTATCAAGTGTTAATAGCAGCATGCTGACTACAAAAGAATATGAAGATCAGCAAATCGTAGCCAATACAACACAGGATGATCTGGGCCGTGATGCATTCCTGCAGCTTTTCACAACCCAGCTTAAAAATCAGAACCCATTGGATCCAATGGGAAATGAGGCCTTTGTTGCTCAGCTAGCGCAATTCTCATCTCTTGAGTCTATGAAGTCCATGGAGTCAACAATGGGTGAAGTCGCGAATCTGATCAGAGACGAAAAGTTTATCGGTGGTGCTAACTTGTTAGGTAAGAAAGTTGCCTTAGAAGGCGGTCAAGTCGTTGGCGGAGGTGGCGTAACAGCGACTGGCGAAATTGAACTCGCCAATGGCGCTGAGTCGGTCATTGTGAGTATCTATGAGCAAAAAACCGGGAATCTCGTCGCTAGACAAACCCTAGGAAACCAATCTAAAGGCTCATTGCCTCTTACGTGGGACGGCCAAACCAGCAACGGTGATACGGCTCCGTACGGAAACTATGTGATGTCTGCGTCAGTAGTCAATGGTACACAGATGGAAACAGCGACGGTCAAAACAGCTTCGACAGTAAAAGCTGTGACCTGGGATGCTTCAGCGCAAGATATCCTTGTCGAGCTTGATGGTGGCTTGAAGCTTTCTCTCGCGGAAATTGATCGAATAGAAATATAACATTNTTACGGAGCTGAAATAGTATGTCATTTTATACATCTTTAACCGGTTTGAACGCAGCAACTACGGAACTTGCTGTAACCTCTAACAATATCGCCAACTCGGGAACGTCGGGGTTTAAACGATCTGAAGCCGACTTCGGTGACATTTTCGCGACCTCACCTTTGCAGAAAGCCTCTAGTGTCATCGGTGCTGGTGTCTCGCTTAAGTCAGTTTCTCAGGAGTTTAGCCAAGGTAACATCGAGTTCTCAGCTAACTCTCTTGATCTGGCGATTACCGGCGATGGTTTCTTTGCTCTGGAGTCGCCGGATGGCACGAAAATATTCACTCGAAACGGTGGGTTCATGCTCAACGAGCAAAACCAGATGGTCAACTCAGCAGGCCAAGCGCTTATGGCTCTACCTGTAGACTCGACGAACAAAGCTGACTTCAGTGAACCCCTTAGCGCCCTCGCGATACCTCGGCAAACGGTGGCAGAGTTTTCAGCGACTACAGAGGTTGAATTGGGCCTTAACCTGCCTTCTGACAGCGTGCCTATCCTCGAAGCGTTTAATGCTTCGAAAGAAGAGACTTACCATAAAACAACGTCATTGACTGTTTACGGCGCATCAGGATCGAGCCATCTGGCAACAATTTACTATGTGAAAACTGCGGCCGCGACTGCAGATTCTCCGTTTAACAAGTGGCAAACCTATGTGTCGATCGACGGTACTGAGGTGGATCCACAGCTTATTCAAGCTTCCGACAAAGGTGGCGATTCATATTTCGTCAATAAATTTGGTGAAATAAAAACGCGATCAGAGCTTTTGGAATTGCAGCGTACCAGTTCGGATAGTGCACAATTTTTGATTACTACTGGTACGGAATATAAAAAATATTCTTTTGATAACCTATCTTCGCCCGTTGAGTCTCAGCCCGCGACGGTCACCATGCCGATTTCTGATACAAGTACTTATAAAGACAACTTGAATTTGACAAACAATCAAGATGGCGTGGATATCTCGTCATTTTCATACGCTCAGCTACAGAATATGTTTCAAATTTCTATCGATCAATCTGAATTCGTCGATGTGGGCATCGAGCATTTGATAGGGCAAGACTTAAAATTATCAGGCTCTGAGATCGCCTTCGAACTCACTAACGTTCTGAATTCTCGCTTTGGCGATGAAAAAACCTATGATTTCTCTACTGCAACTGACGGTCTGCTTACCTTGAGTAGAGGCGAAACCGAGTATGTAAACGGTGCTTGGAGTGCTCTCGAGTCAATTGATATCGATATCAGAGCTCTCATGACAACGGCCGGATTTGATCCTGACACTGATCAAATTAACCCAGATCAATTGACTTATCTCGTTAATATGCACCTCGAAGCGTCCGCTAATTTTTCAGATGTTACGGTGACTCGAGACAACACCAACAAAGGATTTCAATTTCTTCAATCTGACTCAACGAAACTATCTAACCTGTATTTGAGTAATAGTGATGGTGTTTTCGATAGTGTTTTCAAGGTAGGGTCTGCAGTTGCGTCGACTGATCCTGACGTGCCGCCAACATTTGGTACGCAAATTGTACCCTTGTCGAATGATTCCGATATCTTGCTTCTCGAAAATGTCGTTGCAAACGGCGATAACGAGCGAGTGATCAGAGACCAGCGCTTTGGTATCAAAGTTACGTATTCCGATGGAAACTTCCTGGTTAGTTCTGGCTCTACGGGTGATGATTCCAGTATCGAAGTGAGACTGAACACGGATGGTAATGGACTCTTAACTAGTGCATCGACGTTAGCCGAAGAATTGTTGGGCATCTCTCAAACGGGATTTGTTGTAAATACTCAATCTAATCAAATCAATAATCTTCCTACAGTGCGTGGACAAGCGTCCCAGCCTGCGATTGTGAACGGTGCGACGATGGGTGTTGACCCAAGAAAATCGTTTACCGTAAACGATGGTAATAAGGATATGACTGTCATCATTGACGGTATATCGGCGCAATTCTCCCTAGAGGCTGGCCAGTACTCTATTGGCACCTTTACAGAACATATGCAGAGTAAAATCAATCAGATGGGTGATAGTCTTGGCCGTACTGTATCCGGTGTAAAGGTGGACTTTAACGACGTTACCGAATCACTGATTATTACCGGCGCGACAACCTCGGATGAATCCTTTATACAAATTGCTGGTTCATCTGACTGGGGCCTTGAAGATATTGACGCTGCTTTTGGTGCGACGTCGACTTACATCAGCTTAGAAAACGATTTGCAGGGAAACGCGGCCGTTTATGTTTCTCAAACTAAAGATGGTGAGTGGGTAGAGACTACCGATAAGGGTGAGTTTGACGAAGAAGATATTCCTTATTGGTCGCCAATATTCTTGGACAAGGGTGAGTTAACCTTTGATACCAGTGGATCGATCGTATCTCCTATACGTGGTGCGACATTGAGCAGTGAGGAAATTACCGGTACAGCCATATCTATTGGCTATAATCGTAGTACTCAGTTTAATGCGCCTTTCGCTGTACTCAGCCAAAGCCAGAATGGAGCTGCTGAGGGCAATCTGGTCGGTGTAAATATCGGCGATGATGGTTTGGTCGTGGCAAGTTACTCTAACGGTTCGCAGAAGTCGCTAGGAAAAATAATCATGGCTAACTTCGCGACTCCAAAAGGCTTGCGCCAAATTGGCGATGCGAGTTACTTCGAAACCTCTGAATCGGGTGCTGCCGACTATGGCGAACCTGGCGCCGCTGGCTTCGGTACATTGCGAGCTGGTGCGCGAGAACGCTCTAATGTCGACCTTACCGCTGAACTAGTGGACTTGATTACCGCGCAACGTAACTTCCAAGCGAATGCAAAGGCTATCGAGACAAGCTCTTCGTTAACCCAGACAATCATTAATATTCGCGGCTAAGTTTAACAAGCGAAACCTAGGAGGCTCAAAGTGGACAGACTAGCATATACAGCGTTATCGGCGACAATTAGCTCTGCTAGGCAGAGACTCGAGATGACCAACAACTTGGCTAATCTGAACACCATTGGGTTTAAAGTGACTGGCAATCTGCAGGACACCTCGACGGAAGTGCCAGGACTAGGTTTTCCAACGCGATTTCAGCCTGCACACGCCGCCAGTGAGAAGACTGGCGCGGTAGATCTTTCTCCTGGCCCTTATCTGCAGACGGGTAATGACCTTGATATTTCCATGAACGACGCATCGGTGCTTGGTGTTCGTTCAGCAATAGATCAAACCCTCGGCTTCACTCGTCGTGGTGACCTGCATATAACGCCGTCTGGTCTCATAGAAACGGGAAAGGGTAATCTAGTGATGGGCGAGTCAGGGCCGGTGACAGTGCCGCTTGGGCAAATAATTACTTTTGGTAGTGATGGATCGATCTATGCTCGAAACCCACTTACGCCTGAAGGATTACAAACGAAAGTAGGCGAGCTCATGCTCCGTGATGCCAGTGAGACCCGTCTTCAAAAGCGAGAGGATGGATTGTTTGAGCCGGCGGGTGCGCAAGTTGCAGGTGAAGACTTTGTCAGTGGCCCAAAGCAGGCTTCAATAAAAACAGGCGGCCTTGAAGGGAGCAATGTAAATTCGGTTGCTGCTTTAGTCACCATGATGGATTTGTCGAGATCCTTCGAAATGCAAATTAAAGTAATTGCTGAGATTAACGAATTAGACGAAGCGAGTAGCGCTCTAATAGCGTAATAAATTTGTTCGTTAAAACGAGCTAGTTAGATCCAATAAAAAGATAGCGGGAGTAGGAATAATGGATGCATCAATGTGGGTAGCAAAAACGGGCTTAACAGCTCAGTCGACTCGGCTCTCCGTAATTTCTAACAATTTGGCGAACGTAAGCACTGTTGGTTTCAAGAAAGACAGGGCGATATTCGAAGATTTGATATACCAAAATATTGTTCAGCCAGGCGGTCAAACTGACGCGAACTCCGAGTCACCGACAGGTTTGATGCTAGGAACTGGCACCCGTGTTGTAGGCACAGAAAAACTGCACATGCAGGGCAGCATGATGTCCACTGAGAATTCTCTTGATGTGGCTATTGCAGGCGACGGCTACTTTGCAATCGAGCAAGGCGATGGAAGTACCGCATACACCAGAGACGGCTCGTTCAAGTTATCGGCAGAGGGTCAGATGGTGACCTCCGGTGGGCAGGTCCTGATTCCAGCAATTCTTATTCCTGCGGATGCATCTAGTCTCACCATCGGTCGTGACGGTATTGTTACCGCGGAACTGCAAGCTGGTGCTGGGGCGGTGCAAGTTGGCCAGTTAGAGGTCAGCCGTTTTGTAAACAATTCTGGGTTACAGCCCTTGGGTCGTAACTTGTATAAAACGACCGCAGCGAGTGGTGAACCAGTTGTTGGTATTCCTGGCGAGGCCGGAGTGGGGAGTCTTATGCAGGGCACTCTTGAAGCATCAAACGTTAACGTTGTTGAAGAGATGGTCAACATGATTGAGGCGCAGCGCGCCTATGAAATCAACTCAAAAGCAATTTCAGCTGCTGATGGCATGCTGAGATTCCTCAATAACAACTTATAAGGATTAGAGTTATGAGGTTTTCCTCGTTAGTGATTTTGCCAGTGTTATTATCGGGCTGTGCCTCAGTAGCGCCAGCCCCGTTTGAACGTACTGCTTATCCAAATCAGAATATCCCCGTTGAGCAAACAGTAGTTCGTACGGGTTCTATTTTTGATAATGGCAATCGACTCTACCCGACAAGACGTGCCTATCAGTCCGGTGATATCAAGGTAGGACACCTCATCACAGTTGTCTTAGATGAAACGACTCAAGCTTCTCGGTCGGGTAATGTCACTACCTCGCGTGCTTCGAGCAACGATGTGCTTGGTGTGAATCAGGTTGGCGCAATGGTACCAGGGGGCGCGTTTTTTCAAGATTTGAATCTAAGTGGAGCCAATATATCAAGTGAAGGTATCGGTACTGCTGGGCAAGAAAATTCTCTATCCGGGTCAATTGCTGCTGTTGTCGTTCAGGTTTTCCCGAACGGTAATTTGCTGATCGAAGGCGACAAAATGCTGACGCTGACTGAAGGCAGTGAGTACATTAAGTTAAGCGGTGTAATACGTGCCGTAGATGTTCAGCCGGACAATACGATCTTATCGCGGCGAATCGCTAACGCCCAGATTTCCTATAGTGGTACAGGCGATCTTGTTGCTGCGTCAAAGCCAGGTTGGTTAACCAGGGCGCTTTATGAAGTGTGGCCATTCTAATGAAAATATTAAATATCTTCTTAATAAGCATTTTTTGTAGTGTATCGACGACCGCTTTTGCAGATCGTGTTAAAGATTTAACTGATGTGGGCGGTGTTCGATCAAACCAGCTAGTCGGTTACGGATTAGTCGTTGGCCTAGGTGGTACGGGCGACGGTAAAGACCTGCCATTTACTGGGCAAAGTTTGAAGTCTTTTCTGTCGGGGCTGGGGGTCAGTGTTGATGGTCCTATTTCGGAGTTCGATCTCGGTGATAGCCTTCGCGATTTAGCTGGCCAGAACGCCAGAAAAGATTTGAAGCTGGAAAATGTTGCGGCAGTGATGGTGACAGCGGAGTTGCCGCCGTTTATTAAGCCGGGTCAGCGAATTGATATTAATGTGTCGGCAATCGGTGTGGCTAGTAGCCTGCGTGGCGGTAATTTGATTATGGCGGAACTCAAGGGTGTGGATGGCGAAATATACGCATTAGCACAGGGCCCATTGACGGTAACTGGTATATCTGTCAACGCCGCAGGTACGAGTGTCGAAATTGGCGTGCCTACGTCTGGTCGAATTCCCAACGGTGCAATCGTTGAGCGAATGGTAAAGACCCCATTTGGCTCTAGTAGCCATGTGGTTCTGAATGTTCGAGACGCTGATTTCTCCACCAGTAATGCTATAGCAAATATGATTAACGAGACTTTTGGGTGGGGGACTGCAGAAGCATTAGATAGCGTGTCTGTTGTCCTTGCTGTGCCTGATGATGGTCGGCAACGTGTCGCATTTATGAGCGCTGTGGAAAATTTGGAAGTAGTGCCAGGAGAGCCAACCGCACGAGTGATCGTTAACTCTAGGACTGGAACCGCTGTCATTAATCGCAGTGTCAGGGTAACTGCCGCCGCCGTTTCGCATGGTGCAATTACAGTGCGTATTAACACAGACAATGAGGTAGTTCAGCCAAACGCTTTTGCTGAGGGAGAGACCGCCGAAGTAGCAAACGCAGATATACAAGTTACAGAAGGCGGTGCGGGGAATATGTTTATGTTCGAATCAGGCGTGGAACTTAGAGATATTGTCGATGCAGTTAATCGAATCGGTGCTACTCCCTCATCGTTGATTGCCATCTTGGAAGCGCTAAAGCGCTCTGGCAGTCTGCGCGCTGAATTAGTGGTGATATAGATGGAAGTTTCAACCGGATTCTATGATATCACTGGTCTCGCGAAGTTACGTCTAGAAGCTACGACGGATGAAAATGCTGCTGCCAGAAAAGTGGGTACTCAGTTTGAAGCGTTGTTCTTACAGGACATGCTCAAATCAATGCGCGCTGCCAGTGAGCCCTTTAAAGATGAAAATTCAGAGTCTAGTGAAGTGGATGCCTATCAAGAGATGTTTGATAAAGAAATATCAATATCGATGGCGGATCGCGGTTCACTGGGTGTTGCTGATTGGCTAGTTAATCATTCGAACATGATCAGTGGAAAACAAGAGTCCAGTGCGAAATTAGCGGACGGCTATAAAACAGACATTACAACTATAAAAACGCGCTGAAGATTATTTTCTTTAAGCTCTCAGTGTTGAAGTAGAAAAGAACAAAAATTTGGTTTTTAGTAAGTAATAGTACGGTCTAAAAATACAAGCGAATCTATTTAGTGTGAATTAATTATGCCCGATTTATTGTCTATAGGCACATCAGCGACGCAGCTTTACCGTCAAGCCTTATCGACGGTGAGTAACAATATCGCCAACATGACTACCGAGGGATATTCTCGGCAGGAAATTGTGAGTGTTGAAAATTCCCCGAGTCAGCAGGGAGTATACTATCTGGGAACGGGTGCTACGGTCGAAACCGTAACTAGGGCCTTTGATGCGTTTGCTGAGGATAATGTGCGCAATGGCGCCAGCGAGTTAGGTTTTCAGCAGCCAACTATTCAGTATGCGAACCGCATTGTCGACGTCATGGGTTCAGAAACTGGTGGGCTGTCTGGCGCTATGGACAAATTTTTCGCAAGTGCTAATGAGCTTACAACCAATCCAAGTTCCAGTGTTCTGCGAACAAGTTTTTTAGCGACGGCGGACTTTCTGGCTTCTAGAATGACGTCTATTTCTGAACAGTTAGAAACTATTGGGTTGGAAGCGGCCGCGGATACAGATGCTGGTGTCAATAAAATAAATGGCATTTCAGAACAGTTGGCTCTAATTAATGGGAAACTCCAGCAAAAACTGACAGAGGCGAGACAGCCGCCGGGACTACTAGATACACGCGACCAACTTCTCCGGGAGTTGTCAAGCCTGGTCAAAGTTGAAGTTAAGATAGCGACTTCTGGTCAGGCGGACGTTCTTCTTGCTGGCGGTGGAAATGCGTCGAGCCTAGTTAAGGGTCAAAATGCGAGTGTTCTGCGAGTCGTTCACGGCGAAAATGTCGTCGACCGTTCTATCATTACATTAGAGATGAAGGGCCCGCAGTCCACAGGGCAGCAATACCAATTGCCAGGACTACAGGGTGGTACGGTTGGTGGATTACTAGATTTCAAAAATAGCGTGTTAAAGAACGCAGTTGAAGATTTAGATAATTTTGCTAAAACATTTGTGACCGAGGTGAATGATCTGCATCACGCTGGGGTCGATCTAAACGGCAATTTAGGTGGAGACATTTTTCGAATCGATCCTGTCGTCGGTGTCGAAGCGCTGACAAGCGGTTCGCTAGGTAATATGACTGTTAGTGTCGTAACTGGACAAACAGCTTCTAACGAAAAAATTATGGTCACATGGGACAAAGACAATAACGGATTTATCGTAAGTAAAAATGCTGAAAATAGCTTTTTTGCGGTCGACGGATCGGGTGAAGTGCAGTTCCATGGCTTGAGAATTCAAAATTCGAATGACCTGCAGGACGGTGCGGTGCTGGCGTTAACTGTGACGGACCGACCCGCCAAGTTCATGACGATGGTGATTGAAAATGAGAACGAAGTAGCGGCTGCGAGCCGTTTAACGGCGACCTCATCGATTAATAATAGCTCAGCTGCTCTTGCGCAGGTTGAATATTCTAATGCAAATCCCAGATCTAGCGTCGTTCCAGCTGGGATGCTTGACTTGTCTACGGCCTCAGTTCGTAATTTTGATGGGGTAGTGAATTTTAGCAGCAGTCAACCGTGGGCGCAGATTTCAGCCGGTACGACGAGTTTTAGCGTTGAATTGCACCCAAGCGAGGCGAGCTCTGTGCAGCTACAGCTCGTGACTGCAAATGGTGTGCAGTTATTAGGCGGAACCATCGCAGAAGCGCAAGCCCTGATGAGTAACGAGTTTTTCGATTCGTCAGCTATTTACAGCGATGCAGCGATGCAAAACGCACCCACTTCAAGTTATCGCGATTTGGATATCGTTTATGGTTATCGAGCCGAAGCGGTAATCGGTGCGGCAGATACTATAGTGACCGTTAAGTCTGGCTCAGTTCCGTCGCAAACTAACGTTGGTATCGGCGCCGAAACGATTGTTGGAGACGGCGATCTGCGTCTGAATGGTGTTGAGCTTTCTGAGTTAGCATTACAGGCTGGCGATGAACTGTCGGCACTGGATGTTGCATCGTGGTTAAATCTGCAGAGTGATGCAACTGGCGTTTCAGCAGAAGCCACTAATCTGATTAAAGTGGATCCGACTAACCTGGCTTTAGGCTCGAGTTTGGTATTGAACGGTGTGCGCGTAGTGGGGGCTGAATCAGCGCTTAATGCGACCGCATTGGTCGAGCTCATTAACGATGTGAGTACGGATACCCATATTGATGCTTATATCGATGCAGAAGGTCAGATCAATTTGCTTAATCTAGCTGGGCACCAAGGCGAAGCCTTTGTTTTATCCAGTACGGATGTCGATGGTGAGAATACACTTGGACTATCGTCGAAAAAATACTCTGGTCAATTGGTCCTGACTGCGACGGATAGTATCCAGTTTGATTTGGTAACGTCTGGAAGTCATATGGGCAAGCCCGCGGACCTGGCTGCGCTAGGGTTGTCGACGGGTCTTTATTTCTCAGGGACTCTGCCAGAAGATATGGCGATTTTGGTGTCAGGGGCTGGATCGGGTAGTACGCCAATTATTGCAAAGTCGAGTGAGGTTATAGATCCTAGTAGCATGCCACGGGTGATGGAAGGAGCGTTTTCAGTATCTTTTCTTGATGATGGTACTTACATGATCACTGATGTTGGATCAGGTTCCATTGTTGCTAATCGAAATTATGACCCAATAGTCGGGGTTCAGTACGGCGAGATTACAGTTCGCTTTGATTCGGAGCCTGTTGCTGGTGATGAATTTCTTATAGAGCCGACAGAAGTAAGTTCTGGTAGTAACGGGACGATTGTGGCATTGGCGAGTCTTCAACAAGAAAAGGTTTTCACAGGTGGTAATACGTTTTCTGGCGGCTATATAAAGATTCTTAATGATGTAGGCTCTAAAAGTTTTTCCGCCACGATAGCCAAAGATGCTTTAGAAGTCGTCTATCAGCAAGCCGTGGAAAAGCGAGATTCAAAAGTTGGGGTCAGCTTAGATCAAGAGGCGGCATCCTTAATTCGCTTCCAACAGGCATTTCAAGCGGCCGCACAAGTTATTCAAACATCCTCAAAGTTGTTTGATACCATTCTCAGCGCAAGCAATTAGGCAGGGCTAAGGGATGAAAATTTCAACGAATCAGATGTTCACTAACAGCTCTAATCAGATTGTCACAACGCAATCAAAAATTGCAGATATGCAGGCACAACTTTCCACGGGTACGAAGTTAGTGAAGCCCAGTGACGAACCCCAACTGGCTGCAGTAGTACTGCGATTGGAAACGGCGATTGCACAACATGATAGCTTCCAACGTAATCTGAACCTAGTCGATGAGCGCCTTGCAGTTGAAGAGTCTATTGTTAGCAGCGTCGACAATACATTGATTAGGGTGCGCGAATTAGCCTTGCAAGGAGCTTCGGATACTGTGTCTGAGAGCGATCGTAAATTCATTGCTGTTGAAGTTCAGGGGCTCAGAGATGCGCTGTTTGGTTTGGCGAATGCACAGGACAAGGAAAATCGCTACTTGTTTGCTGGTAGCCAAGCGGGAAGCCCTGCCTTTCAGTCGGATGACTTCGGTCAAGTATCATACGCAGGTGATTATGCAACGTTGCAGGTTGATATTACTAAAAATAGAGCAGTAGATTTGAACAGGCCTGGTACAGCTGTATTTGGATCGGTCACCACGGTGTCGGACGATGGTGAGGAAATAAAAAGCGGATTTTTCGATGTGCTCGATAATTTAATCTTATCTTTGCAAAATGACGATGCTAGCGCGGTAGGTGCGAGTATTGGCTCGTTAGATGTTATCCAAGAGCATGCAACTCTGGCTTTGGTGTCGATTGGTGTGGAGCGCTCGACAATTGAGTCGGAGTTAGATATCCATGAAGAAGCTAAAATTATTCTGGAAGCGATCTTGTCGAAAGAAAAGGATGTGGACTACTCGGTATTAGTCACAGAACTGTCGGCGAAATTAGTTGCGTTAGAAGCTGTGCAGAGTAGCTTTGCGAAAATCTCGCAGATGAGTTTGTTGGATTATATACGCTAATGCTTCGAGCTAAGAGATTTTGATAGCTGAGGTGTTGGTGATCATCGTCCTATTTAAATATGATTTTATTGCCGTATCGCGATAGAAAGAGGGATTTTTAATGAGTGAGATTACAAGTGCTTCGACAATTGTTCAGACCTTGGATGCTGGCTCCGGTATCGATATCAAGAACTTAGCACAATCCTTGGCAGACGCGGAAAATGCGGCAGTAAAGGCCCGGATTAGCAGCAAAATAGAAGAAAAAACCTTGTCTATTTCAGGGTATTCGATTGCCTTCAATAGCGTGTCTGAACTGAGGGATGTAGTTGCGTCTATGGATGACATGCGTGAACTGAAGGCAACTAGCGTAGTTTCATCTGCGTCAGATTCGATAGGGGTGAAAACCGGCAGTGGCGATGCCGTTCCTGGGACTTATGATATCACGGTCCAGCAATTGGCCCAGAGTCAAAGTAATATGTCGAATGCGCAGTCCAGTTCATCTGTTGCGCTAAATTCGGGCACTGGATTCTCTATGACCATTACGCTAGGCGCTGCAACTCCAGTTGCTCATGAAATTAGTGTGGTCAGTGATACGCCACAAGGGGTTGTCGATGCGATCAATGCTGCGGACATTGGGGTTAGTGCTTTATTGATAAACACCAGTGCGACGGGTAATGATTGGCGCATCGTGCTTGATGGTCCGTCAGGTGCTGACAATAGCTTTGCAGTTAGCTCTGATGTAACTCTAGGATTCGGTTCTAATGCGTTGCGGACAGCTGCAGATGCGATTGTGTCGATGAACGGGATTACTGGCATTACGCGAAGTAGCAACACGTTGAACGACGTTGTCCCTGGAGTGACACTAGATTTACTCCAAGCAGATTCGAGTAAAACCGTCAGTGTCCGAGTTGCGGAAGATCAAGCGCCGCTACGTGAAGCTGTAGATGGGCTGATTGCAGCTTATAATGAATTTAATTTACTGTTGTCCGAGTTGGCGAGCTCGGACTCGGAGGCTAGCGAGTTTAGTGGTTCCTTATCGTCTGACTATTCAACTGTGAGAATGCTCCGCGATCGTGTGCGTGACGCATTATTAGCAGATTCCTCAACCCCGAGTGGATCGATTAGTGCGTTGCGAGACATTGGCGTGCAGTTAGGTGCTGACGGAAAATTGTCATTGGATGAGGAAAAGTACAGCGCGGTCGTCGAGGCTAATTTTGATGATGTCGTTACGATGTTTTCTGCAGGTACAAACGATCAAAATGAATTTTCTGTGGCGGCAAAAGGCTTTGCTGCGGATACCATGACAGCGTTAGATGAATTAATCTCCGACACTGGCGCTTTGAAGACACGACAAAGCAATGCGGAATTGTCCATCGTCGATTATGAGGAACGCTTAGCTAAGATTGAGCTGCGCCTGACAGCAGCTTATGAGGGCTATCTTAAGCAGTTTGCCGCGATGGATACGCTGGTTGACCAAATGCAGGGAATTGGTACTTATCTTGATAGTCAGTTTGAAATGATGAGAAATAATACCCGTAATTAATCATCATTTTATGTCGTGGTTTTCTTTAGCCAGTTGGATGATGGCCAGTGCGTGTTCTTCGGTGATTTTGAACTCATTGCGTAGCATCTCAATAGTGCTGGCTTCGTCTTTGGATATTTCGCCATCGTGTAGAGCAGTGGTTACCTCAGCTTCAAAAATAGCCTGGCGACGTGCCATCTGGTTCGCAAATGCGGATGCGACGATCCCGGTTAACAGCGCTGCAGCGCAAATTCCAGAGATGGCAGTCAAGGCGCCGATGATTTTGCCGAGGGGCGTGATGGGCGTGACATCGCCATAGCCGACTGTTGTGAGTGTCACCACAGCCCACCACATGGCTTGGGGAATTGAGCTGAATTTCTCCGGTTGTGCTGTATTCTCCGCCAGATACATCAGCGCGCTGGCCATAAACAGAGCGATAGACATAATATACATCGCGGCAAGAAAAGACCGGCGTTCTTGATATACTGCGGAAAATAAATCCTCTAGGGCCGAGGAGTAGTGAGACAGCTTGAGTAAACGTGCCAAGCGCAGGGTTCGCAGCCAGCGTAGGTCGGTGGTAGCGCCGAAGACCGCTAAAAAGGTTGGCAATATCGCGAGTAAATCAATAATTCCCGTAAAACTGGTTATGTAGGTAAAACGGCGTTGGTTTGCAGTCTTTCCCTTGAGATGCGGGTTTAATGGACTGGACCAAAGCCGTAGTACGTATTCGACGCTAAAGACACTCACGGAAAAAATCTCAAAGTACAACAAGGCGGTAGCATATTGCAGCGCAATGGTTTGCACCGACTCGAGGCAGATACAGACAAGGTTAAGGATGATCAGTGTCGCTAGGAATCGATCGCAGATTAAACTTGTGCGATCCTGTCCGCTGCCTTTATTGAGTATCTCCATCACGCGTTGTTGAGTGATCATATGCCTTAAACCTCTATATATTAACGCTGCGCGCGGGTCTGGCAGGGCTGCCATCTTTGAAAGGGTTGGCTTGCGCATTTCGATAGTAGAATAAAAAGGGTTGTTTGGCGATGGGCTCGTCGATGGAACCCGAGTGCAGCGACGTAAAATCCTTTAATGACCTATTCGGCCAGACTGGATTGCTTGCCGAGGATGCTTTGGCTGGCACTGCGACGATCCAGCTGGGTGCTAGCGCTCAGCCGTCGCGCTTTTTACCGCCAGCCTGTTCACACTTTAGTATTTATTCGGCAGGAACTCGGACGATCATGGATTGACTCGCAGTCGCTAGCAAACGGCCTGTGTCACTCCACATATTAACCGTGCCGTAGCCAAACCCATTGCCGATATACTCGATGCGGTTATCGCATAGTACCCATTCGCTATCACACAAGTCAGCAAACCGGATGGTGTTGTCGATGCTGGTGCAGTGGGTAACCTGGCCTAAAGCATTGCCCAAAGCTGACGGCATATAATCGGCAATGATTGCCAGAGCGCCGGCATCATGATGGACGCCGGGCATTCTTGCCCACAACATGCTGCCGGCATCGCCGCTGGGTGTGCCAGTACCGGAGAAGCCGAACATGCCCCTGGCCATTCGAACGTCGACGTGCTGATGCAGCGAGTCAGTTTCGTGGTGGTTTCCCAGGGCTTCGCATGCTTCAGGCCGTGGTGCGTCAGGCATGGTCGCCCACAGACGTTGGATGGCATTGGGCCGTGAGCCACAGGCGCCGAGTATCGTAATGATCTCTTTGTCGCCGAGGTGGCCAACCACACGACCCTGAGTGACGTTGCGACCCACTGCGGGCAACAAGACTTCAAGATCGACGACAGCGGGTTGTTGGGTGATAGACAAATATTGGCCCGTGGCCCAGATGATAGGTTTGCCGGTCGCTTGTTCTAAAGCAACGACTCCTGCAGCAAGCCCCACGCCACCAAACAGAGAGCCGCGGCCGCCGGTAGTTCGCTCAACGACGGGTAGTCGCCACTGTAATGTATCGACGGGATGGCGCATTTCGAGAAATTCAGCGCAGCTAATTTTAGTTGTTAAGGCTGTCGAGGAGGCTGTTGTGGACGGGTTTGCCGCAATTGTTGCCGCAAGTGTTGCAGGATCTGATGGCATAACGTTCGCTCAATTTTCTGACGCCACAGTATACACAAATGGACCTTTTTCGCGGTAGTGAAATCGACCCAGAGCGCGATCGGCGAAGAAATCGTCGTGAAGTGGCGATGTATGGTCAGCATAAGTTAACAGCATAGGTAATAGCATAGGGTGCAAGCATTGGGTCAGGGNCGCCCAAGGAGCCCTCAAAGCTGACATTAAGTCCGCATAAAGTGCGTGATGTGGGGGCTCGCCCATAGGCACCCGCCACATTTTTGAGTCAGGTTTCGGTATTTCGCAGCGGCGCTGCGAAATTGTGATCAGATCCCCTGGGTTGAAGCAGACTCATTAAGTATTCTGGCCAACAATATGAATTTAAGGAATTGAAAAACAACGAGAAAAACTATTTTCGGGATGATGTTGAACCAAAATATACTTGGCCTAAGTTTTGCTAAATATATCGTGAGAGCTCGACTTTAACCGCGTTAAGCGAGCCTATAGAGGGGTGGCAGGTCGCTGTGATCAAAAAATTTGGGGTCCACTGAGACAGTTTCATTTGGGCTCAAAATAGATCAAAGCATTCAAAACGGCATTACAAGGACGTGCTCACATGCGGATCAAGATGATGAAAAATCAACGATTTGGCTCGTTAAAATTGCCTATCGTGAGCGTTGTGCTGTGCCTTATTCAAGTTGTTGTTGCGCAAGCCAGCGAGTTTGAACGAATAGGTACGGAGCAGGGCCTGTCGCATGCGAGCATTACTGCCTTGGTGCAGGATCACGAGGGCGATATCTGGGTCGGCAGTCAAGCGGGTTTGAATCGTCTCGATGGTCAAGGTTTCGTGACTTATGAGCATGTAGCAGCGGACCCTAGTGCCATCAGCGGTGACTGGATCTGGTCAATGGTTGTCGACCATCAAGGTCAATTGTGGGTGGGCTCGAATAATGGTGGGCTGAGCCGGTTTAATAGATCGGAGAACAACTTTTCCAATTATTTGCATGATCCCGATAACCCCCAGAGTCTGCGTTCGAATCAGGTTCGATTTGTGTTTGAAGATAGTTATCATCAAATCTGGGTCGGCACCAAAGGCGGCGGTCTGAGTCGGTTGGATGCGGCGACGGATACGTTCATTCACTATCGTCACGATGCGACCGACGAGACCAGTCTACCCAGTGATTCAGTCAACTATATCGCCGAGTGGGATCAAAAATTGTATGTGGCGACTGAGGCTGGCTTGGCGGTTCTGGAAGATGGGCAGACGCAATTCAAACAGCATGTTGGTGGGGTTAAGCGGAATGTTCGGGTGGTACGTGAGCACCAAGGCAAGCTACTGATTGGCACACATGCCAATGGGTTACGAGTTTTTGATCCAGCGACGTCGAGCGTCACCGAATTCCGACACACCAAGGATGATCTGCATTCGCTGCCCGATGATCTGGTCAGAGATATCTTGATTGATCATCTAGGATCTGTCTGGATCGCGACGGATCAGGGGCTGGCAAACTGGTCAGTAGAGACGCAAGGGTTTGTCACGTTTCGACACGCATTCACAGATCAATATAGTTTGTCTGACAATCGAATTGACTCGCTGTTTGAGGATGACAAACAGATGCTGTGGGTGGGCACCTACGCGGGCCTCAATCTCAAGAAGCCAGTTGATGCGAAGACTCCGTTCTTGCTGAATGCGTCGGCAAGTTCTGGCGATGGGTCTTTCGAGGCAAAGGCCGCTCGTAGCGGCGATAGGGGCATTTCGAGTCATAGAGGCGGGCTATTTCAGCGCTATGACGTTGAGTCAGGGCATTTATCTAATGATATTGTCACGACCATAGCGGAGAGTAAGACTGGTGATATCTGGATTGGCACCTATGGTGGTGGGTTGAACCGTCTGACCCATTCAGACGTTGGTGAAGACGTTTATCATTCTTCAGCATTGCCCGACCAGAATTTGGCGGATAAGCGCATCATGGCTTTGGCGATCGATGAGACTAACAATGTCTGGATAGGCACCCGAACTGCCGGGCTGTATCGACTCGGCCCGGGTTTGGGCGAAGTGGCGCATTTTGCCCATGACCCGACCGATGCAGAATCTATTGGCGCTAACGCGATCACGGCTATTTTTCCCACGAATAATGCAATCTGGGTCGGCACTTATGGTGGCGGGCTCAATCGACTGGATCTGGCCAGCCAAAAGATAACTCGTTATATCCATCAAGGGAATGATGTCACCACATTGGGTAGCAATCGCGTGCTGACGATCTATCGAGATAGGCAGAGCGTGTTTTGGATCGGCACTGAGGATGGGGGTTTGAATCGTTTCAANCCTGATTCAGGTACATTTACGCGCTATATGCATGACCCCAANAATCCCGATAGCATTTCCCATGACACCGCCTGGGAAATTCTGGAAGCCACAGACGGTTCACTCTGGGTCGGTACCCTGGCCGCTGGTTTAAATCGTTGGTCAGCGGCAGACAGACAAGTCAATCGACCGGTATTCAAGCACTATACTAAAGGCAGCGGACTCCGCGGTGATACGATTTACGGTATCCTGGAGAGTCCTTCAGGCACAATCTGGTTGAGTGGTGATAAGGGCTTATCAGAGCTGAACCCTGACACCGACGAAATACGACACTTTGACAAGAATGATGGCATTGGCGGCGATGAGTTTAATTTTGGCGCGCGTTTGCGCAACCACGCCGGCGAACTTATGTTCGGGGGTGCCGCTGGCATGGTGGTTTTCTGACGCTTATTCATGGCTGCAGGCTATCATGCGGACAAGCATTCGGCCTGTTGCTTGTTGTTTTTTCGAATAACGGTACTAAATGGGCCCAGGCACGCGCACCCAGCCTTCCATCAGCACCCTTGCGCTGCGGCTCATGCTGGCCTTGACGACAACCCAGTCACCCTCGACCAAGCTGGCCTCGGCACCCACCCGCAACGTCCCGGAAGGATGCCCGAAGCGCACCGCATTCCGTTCGCCACCGCCGGCAGCGAGATTTACCAGGGTGCCAGGTATGGCGGCGGCAGTCCCGATGGCGACAGCCGCGGTGCCCATCATGGCATGATGCAGTTTACCCATGGATAAGGCGCGCACGCGCAGGTCAATATCGGCGGCCGCAACGGCTTTGCCGCTGGATGAGACATAGGCGTCAGGTGGGGCGACAAAAGCGACTTTAGGTGTGTGCTGGCGTCCCACGGCCTGCTCAATGGTATCGATCAATCCCATCCGAACCGCGCCATAGGCCCGAATGGTCTCAAACATGGCGAGGGCCTTGTCGTCATTGTTGATGTCATCCTGCAATTCACTGCCGGTGTAGCCTATGTCACAGGCATTGATGAAAATGGTTGGAATGCCCGCGTTGATCATGGTTGCTGTAAGTGTGCCGACGCCGGGTACTTCAAGATCATCCACTACTTGCCCCGTTGGGAACATGGAGCCGCCAGCATCATCGTCCGCCGGATTCATAAAATCCAGGACGACTTCAGCCGCAGGAAATGTCACACCGTCGAGTTCGAAGTCGCCGGTTTCCTGGACATTGCCATTGTTGATGGGGATGTAGGCGATAATCGTCTTCTTGATATTTGCCTGCCAGATACGCACAGTTGCGAGTCCATTGTTGGGAATTCGATTGGCATCTACCAGGCCGCTGTTAATCGCGAAGGCGCCAACCGCCGCCGACAGGTTGCCACAGTTGCCGCTCCAGTCAACAAAGGCCTTGTCGATAGCGACCTGGCCGAATAGATAATCGACATCGTGATCTGGCTGGCTGCTCTTCGCTAGAATGACGGTTTTGCTGGTGCTGGAGGTCGCACCTCCCATGCCGTCAGTCTGTTTGCCGTAAGGATCAGGGCTGCCGATAACGCGCAATAGTAATGCGTCTCGAGCGGCTCCGGCAATCTGGGTCGACTCGGGCATGTCGTTGAGATTGAAGAATACGCCTTTGCTGGTGCCGCCACGCATGTAAGTGGCAGGAATCTTAATTTGAGGTGCGTGAGGCATCATTGTCTCGTTAGTTAAGGCCACCTGTTGGTGGCGAATCGTCTGTTAGGCTATGTCTGACAAGCTATGTCTGACAGGCTATGTCTGACAAGCTATGTCTGACAGGATTGATTTAAGTGCCGGCGGATTCCAGAAAATCCTGCGCGAACCGTTGCAGTACACCGCCCGCATCATAAATCGACACCTCTTCCGCTGTATCTAGTCGGCAGGTGACGGGTACTTCTAGCTGCTCACCGTTTTTACGGGTGATGACCAAAGTCAGGGCGGCTCTCGGTGTTGGCTTACCAATCACGTCGTAGGTTTCTGTGCCATCAATTGCATAGGTCGCACGGTTCTCGCCAGCCTTGAATTCCAGTGGTAGAACGCCCATGCCCACGAGGTTGGTTCGATGAATGCGCTCAAAACCCTCGGCGACAATCGCTTCGACACCCGCCAGACGAACGCCCTTGGCTGCCCAGTCACGAGAAGAACCTTGACCATAGTCAGCGCCAGCGATAATGATCAAGGGCTGTTTCCGTTCCATATAGATCTCAATCGCTTCCCACATGCGAGTGATCGTACCTTCTGGCTCCAAACGGGCCAGTGAGCCTTGTTTGATCTCGGCGTTTTCCAGGACCATTTCGTTCAACAGTTTTGGATTGGCAAATGTGGCTCTTTGCGCCGTCAAATGATCACCGCGGTGAGTCGCATAGGAATTAAAGTCTTCCTCCGGCAGGCCCATTTTATGTAGGTATTCGCCGGCTGCGCTATCGAGCATGATGGCATTCGAGGGTGACAAATGATCAGTCGTGATATTGTCACCTAACACGGCCAGAGGGCGCATGTTCCTGAGTGCTCGCTCTCCGGCCAAGGCGCCTTCCCAATAAGGTGGGCGACGAATGTAAGTGCTCTTGGGGCGCCAGTCATAGAGCGGATCGATCTGGTTAGTGACGTCCTTCAAGGTAACGAACATTGGATCGTAGACTTTTCGAAATTGTTCTGGTTTGACGCTCTGCTTGACGATGGCGTCTATTTCCTCATCCTTCGGCCAGATATCTTTTAGTCTGACGGGCTGGCCTTCAGTATCGTAGCCTAGAATGTCTTTTTCAATATCAAAGCGGATGGTGCCGGCGATGGCATAAGCGACGACCAGCGGTGGCGATGCCAAAAATGCCTGCTTGGCATAAGGATGAATCCGCCCGTCAAAATTTCGGTTGCCTGACAATACGGCTGTGGCGTATAAATCTCGGTCGATCACTTCTTGTTGAATAACCGGATCCAGTGCGCCACTCATACCGTTACAAGTAGTACAGGCAAAACCAACGATGCCAAAACCCAGTTGCTCGAGTTCTGGCAGCAAGTTTGCATCCTCCAGATACAATTGAACGGCTTTACTGCCTGGTGCGAGTGAGGTTTTAACCCAGGGCTTGCGCGTCAAACCCAGGGCATTGGCATTGCGCGCAATCAAGCCGGCGGCGATCACATTGCGCGGGTTACTGGTGTTCGTGCAGCTGGTGATCGCGGCGATAATGACTGCACCATCAGGCATTTTGCCGGCTTCACTCTCAATGATGCCACTAATGCCGCGGGCGGCCAGTTCAGATGTTGGTACCCGTCGATGTGGGTTGGACGGACCGGCAATATTACGCCCTACAGATGACAGATCAAAGGTCAGTACCCGCTCGTATACCGCGTCTGTGAGACTGTCAGCCCACAGGCCAGTGGCTTTCGCATAGGTTTCTACCAGTTTGATTTGCTCGTCTTCTCGACCAGTGAGGCGCAGGTAATCAATCGTTTGCTGATCGATGTAGAACATCGCCGCGGTGGCACCGAATTCCGGCGTCATATTGGAGATGGTTGCGCGGTCACCCAGGGTGAGGTGAGTTGAGCCTTCACCATAAAACTCAAGATAGCTCGATACCACTTTGCCATCGCGGAGAAATTCCGTTAGGGCCAGAACGATATCAGTAGCAGTGATGCCCGGTTGTGGCTTGCCGGTAAGATTAACGCCGATGATGTCTGGTAGGCGCATGTAAGAGGCACGGCCGAGCATGACACTTTCGGCCTCAAGGCCGCCAACGCCAACGGCGATAACCCCGAGTGCATCAACCATCGGTGTATGGCTGTCGGTGCCTACCAGCGTGTCAGGAAAGGCAACGCCGTCACGGACCTGAATGACGGGTGACATCCGTTCCAGATTGATCTGGTGCATGATGCCATTACCCGGCGGGATCACATCCACGTTCCTGAACGCTTCTTTGGTCCAATTGATAAAGTGAAAGCGATCTTCGTTGCGACGGTCTTCAATGGCACGATTTTTTTCGAAGGCCTGTGCGTCAAAGCCAGCATGCTCAACGGCTAGCGAGTGGTCGACAATTAACTGAGTCGGGACCACGGGGTTTACCTGCGAAGGGTCGCCGCCTTTAGCCGCGATGGCATCTCGCAGGCCGGCGAGGTCAACCAACGCGGTTTGTCCCAAAATGTCGTGACAGACCACGCGGGCAGGGAACCAGGGAAAGTCCAGGTCGCGTTTGCGTTCGATAAATTGTTTGAGGGAGTCAGTCAGATCCGCTGGGTCGCACCGACGCACAAGATTCTCAGCGAACACGCGGGACGTATAGGGCAACTGTGCATAGGCGCCGGCTTGAATCGCATCAACTGCGGCCTGGGTATCAAAATAATCCAGGTCAGTACCGGGTAGTGATTTACGGTATGTCTTGTTCATAACTTAATCCACACTAAAAGTGCTGTTGAGGTCGGCGGTGTGTCCGCATCCCTGATGTCTTGGTATTGTTCGTCGCCCTATAACTGAGCCGGCCTTAAAGTCGCTGCGAAGTCGGTGATTCGGGCTTAAATTGGTTATTGAACCCAACCGTGCGGGCAACATTATTGCTTAGCAATTGCCAACATTGTTGCTTAGCAATTGGCAACATTGTTGCTTAGCAGGCTGGCAACATTGTTGCTTAACAGGCTGGCAACATTGTTGCTCAGCGAGTTGGTGGGTTGCAATACCCTGCCGCACCACTGGTTCAACCCCGAGTATGCCGCGCTCGCGTCAGTCTGACGAAACCGGTCTAGCGAAACAAGCCTGAAAAACGAAAAAAGCCTGAATAAATGCTCGAATGGCCCAGTCTTTCTGCCAGTTTGTTGGCTATTCGTAATCATACAGTTGACGTTTGGCCGGCGCTAACAAACCGTTATTGAAGCCTCGAAACGAGTCGTTATTGGAATATATTAGATGCCAACTATTCCTTAAACCTTTTTTTTTATGTCTGATAAAGTCCTTTCCAGTTTAACGCAATGCAACGCATGTTTACTCAACTCATACAGGATCTTCGGTTATGGCAATGCAACAGGCTGGATTAAATACTGAACAGGACTTTTTTGCTGAGATGACGGAAATTAAACGCCGCCTGCCGCAGGCTGCTGTTGATGACAATCTGTCAGAGTGGGAACAGGCGCGCATGAGCAGCAAGACCTGGTCAATGGAACAAGAATAAATCGTTTTGCCTGCCAGCGGACGTTTGTGCCGCTGGCCTCTTTTTCGTGCCGCTGGCGTCTATTAAGTGGGCGATTTCAGGCGGCCAAGGCTGAGAGTTCGCGCCCTGCGACTAATGGTCTGTTTGCCGATCCCACTGGGATAGCGCTCTGTCGGACAGCACATCGCCCCCCGCCTTTATGATTGGTCTAGTCCCGCACCACTGAAGTCATTTGCCGCCAGGAACCGTAGGGGCGTAATTCCTGTGAATAGTGCCTGCTATCAAGCCTCAGACAATGTTATCTTATTGATCAGACAATAGCCTTTGCCATAACACTTGGGTTTGGCGTTCGGCTACTTGCTCGGCGAGGTTGTTTGATGAGACGTTTTCTTATTCTTAGCCAGCTGGTTACTGTGATATTGCTGGCAGCCTGCCAGCCCGGTGAGGAGCCTCAGCCCGGTGAGGAGCCTCAGCCCAGAGAGGAGCCTCAGCCCAGAGAGGAGCCTCAGCCAAGAGAGGAGCCTCAGTCCAGGAAGGAGCCGCAGCGCATGAGCTACAACAACACGGATATTCCGACCCTGCAGGCCAAAATGGCGATGGGTGAATTAGATGCGCACACGTTAACAAGCTATTACCTCGATCGTATTGAGCGACTGGATCGGCACGGTCCGGCTCTGAACGCGGTCATCGAACTCAACCCTGCCGCCTTGGCGATAGCCGACACTCTCGATCAGGAACGTCGAAATGGATCGGTGCGAGGACTATTGCATGGGATTCCGGTGTTGCTCAAAGCCAATATTGATACGGCAGACAAGATGGCGACGAGTGCCGGATCGTTAGCCTTGCAGAACCATTATGCCGCACGTGATGCTTTCATCGTCACAGGTCTGCGGGCGGCCGGCGCGATTATTCTGGGTAAGACCAATCTCAGTGAATGGGCCAACTTTCGTTCCAACCATTCTTCCAGTGGCTGGAGCAGTCTGGGTGGCCAGACTCGAAATGCCTATGATCAAACTCGTAATCCCTGCGGTTCATCTAGCGGCTCGGCAGTAGCGGTTGCCGCGGGATTGGTCAGCGTCGCGATTGGCACCGAGACCGATGGGTCTATCGTCTGCCCGGCGAGCAGCAACGGGATCGTCGGTATCAAGCCGACCTTAGGTCTGGTTTCTCGGCAAGGCATTATTCCTATCGCTCATAGTCAAGACACGGCGGGCCCGATGGGGCGCACGGTATTGGATGCGGCGATACTCTATTCAGTGCTGATCGCCGAAGACATCAATGACACGTCGGCGCCGCCATTTCCGCACGAGCTACCTGACGTGCTGGCGGCTATCGAGAATGCGTCGCTTGAGGGTAAGCGGATAGGCGTCTGGAGAAACTACGCCGGTGCCAATGCCGATGCTCGAGTGGAACAAATTCTGACGAACAGTCTAGCAACACTGCGCCGACAAGGAGCGGTGATTGTCGATGATATCCAGATCGAGACACAGGGACTGCGGAATGCAGAGTTTGAAGTGCTACTTTACGAGTTTAAGGCCGGTCTGAATGCTTACTTGGCAACCTCTGGCGCCACGCTGCCCGACCTGCAAGCCATCATTACCTACAATCAGCAACAGGCAGACAGGGTCATGGCTTTTTTCGGGCAGGAAACGCTAGAGCTGGCCCAGACCAAGGGACCACTCGATGAGCAGGTCTACCTAGACGCTTTGCATCTGAGTAAGGCGCTGGCGCAAAACGGTATCGATGGGGCGATCAAAACCCATGATCTCGATGCTCTCATCGCGCCTACCGGGGGCCCCGCGTGGCTCACAGATCATGTTAATGGCGATCGCTCTTCAGGAATATCCAGTGCATCGCTGGCAGCAGTCGCCGGTTACCCGGCCGTGACATTGCCAGCAGGTTATGTCGAAGGTTTACCCGTGGGGTTGACGTTCTTTGGTGCGGCTGGCACTGATGCGCAGCTGGTGGCGTTGGCCCATGCTTTTGAACAAGTGAGTCGGGTCCGAGTTGCGCTTGAGTTTTAGTCGGCGTCGCGGCGCTGATGTCTTCGCAAGTCAGCCGGCATAAGCGCTGTAGCCTTTGCTGGTTTTAGATTGCGGTTAAAATGCGAGCTGATAGATTAACAAGACTAACCGACAGGAGAGTGTGATGCAGCCAGTGTGCTTGGTGATTGGGGCGGGTGCCGGTATCGGCGGAACCGTGGGGCAACGGTTCGCTCAAGAGGGATATCATGTGGTGCTGTGTCGTCGCAGTGATGCAGACGGCTTGAAGGACATGATCGATGAGATTAAAGCGGCAGGGGGGGCCGCAACAGGCTACCTGTTAAACGCGACTGAAAATGATGCCATCGAATCTCTAGTTGCTGCCATCGAGGCTGATATAGGACCGATTGAGGTAGTGATTTACAACCTGGGGGCCCAGATTGGCGACCGAAGCTTGGCAGATACCAATTATAAGGCCTTTGAGATGGGCTGGCGGTTGGGTACGTTTGGGTTGTTCCGGCTGGCCTCGGCGGTCTGTCCTAGTATGGCGTCACGGGGTAAAGGCACTATTTTGGTCACATCTTCTACCGCGGCAGTGCGGGGTAATGGTGGTCAGCATTCCCATGCGGCAGCCATGGGTGGGCGCCGAATGCTCTGTCAGTCTTTGAATGCGGAGTTTGGTCCGAAGGGTATTCATGTCAGTCATATCATTATCGACGGTGCCGTGGACGCCCCGGATACCTTGGGTAAAATGCTGGGTGCCGAAGGCTTTCAAGCCCTGCGCGAGACTCGTGGGCAAGCCCATGATGGCTTGATGTTGCCCGCGAAAATTGCCGAGACCTACTTACACCTAGCGCAGCAACATCGTTCGACCTGGACGCACGAGCTTGATATGCGGTCCTTCTCCGATAGACCTTGGTGGAACCATTGATTTTCTCAATGTGTGATCTCAGCCACCGCCACGGTCCGATCGAAGACCCCTGCAGTCGTTGCTGAGAAACGGCAGAGTGACTTGTGCCGCTTGCAAGCTGCCGCGGTATGGGTCATGTTTAACCTTTGATTTCAGGAAAGACCCAGACCATGACCCAGCTCCATGAAGGCTATGATATACCGGCTGTAGAAGCCTGGATTGCCGCCAATATTCCCTCGCTGACACCGCCGTTCACTTGGACTCGCTTGCCCGGCGGGCATTCCAATTTGACCTATAAAATCGTCGCGCTGGATGGTGCCGAGGCGGTTATTCGACGACCGCCCATGGGTGAACTCTTGCCCAAGGCCCACGACATGGGGCGCGAATGGTCATTGATCAAGGCCCTAGGGCCGACAGCGGTGCCCGTGCCAGCGGCTCTGGGTTTCTGTGAGACCCCTGAGGTGACGGGCGCCTGGTTTTATGTGATGGGCGTGGTTAACGGCCGGCCTCTATACAACGCTGACGATTGCCTTGAGTGGGTTGCGCCGGAAAATCGAGTGACCTTGGCCCATTCTTTTATTGATGTTCTGGCAGACCTGCATTCGCTGGACCCCGATGAGTTGGGGTTAGGTGATTTAGGGAAGAAAGAAAATTATGTCGGGCGTCAGCTAAAGACCTGGTATCGGTCCTGGACGGCGTCCATCGAGCCGGCGCAATACGATGACCCCAGAGCCCATGAACTGCAGCGTTACTTTCTCGAGCATATGCCAGATCAGGGGCCGGCCAAAGTAGTGCATGGCGACTATGGCCTGCACAATTGCCTGATTGGTGCCGATGGAACTGTGGCGGCAGTGGTTGATTGGGAAATTTCGACCTTGGGTGATCCGCTGGCAGATCTGGCCTATGCCTTAAATCAATGGTCAGAGCCTGGGGATCCAGTGCTCGCCGGACCCGGTGGTCCGACGTCATTACCCGGATTTCCGAGTCGGGCGTATTTAGCCGATCGGTACGCGGCCAGGACCGGGCGTGACCTGACCATGTTGGATTTTTATGTTGGCTTTAATCGCTGGAAAACTGCGGCCATCGTTCACGGTGTCTATGCGCGTTATATGGAAGGTAAAAAGAGTACTGAAGGAGTTGATGTTGAGACACTGCGGCT
>JGI20153J14295_10000376_pt1 | contig 37903 bp, 32 predicted proteins | sample COG_03_FD_14295 | JGI IMG/M metagenome (IMG submission 14295) | reverse complement strand
TTTAGCCGGATCGTAACGATAAACACTAACTTGTAACATCGAGGTAACTCCCAAAAAATTCGTCAAGCATTTCACAATGGACCAAAATGACTACATCGATCGGTCTATGTGAGCCCAGTAATACTTAATAAACGCGCGCCATAGGTTCAAAGGTATCGACCGTAACCGGAGCAAAATTGACTCCACGCTTACCAACACGCTTATCACTTGGAAAATACATAGAGTGGCACAGCCAATTAGTATCATCGCGCTCTTGATAATCATCACGCGCATGCGCGCCGCGACTCTCGGTGCGAACATTGGCTGAGATCGCAGTTGCTTCAGCCACCTCCAGCAAATTATGTAATTCAAGCGCCTCAATACGCGCCGTATTAAATGCCGCGCTTTTATCTTCCAGTGCAGCGCCGGCTATGCGCTCGCGTAGATCTGCCAGCTGCTTAACGCCTTGATCCATGTTTTCGCCGGTGCGAAACACACCAAAATACAACTGCATAATTTTTTGCAGCTCTTTGCGCAACGCAGCAACTTTTTCACCGTTGCCCTTGCGCTCATTGAGGCGAGTCACACGACTAAGCGCCGCATCAATATCTGTCTCGCTAGCATCACGCTGCTCAATACCCTGCTTAAGCGCCTCTTCGATATATAAGCCCGAAGCGCGGCCAAACACCACTAAATCAAGCAGTGAATTACCACCTAGGCGATTAGCGCCATGTACTGAAACGCAGGCAATTTCACCGCACGCATAGAGCCCGTCGATAACCGCATCTTGCCCGTCAGCCGTTTGCGTAAGCGCCTGGCCATTCACGTTAGTGGGAATACCGCCCATCATATAATGGCAAGTAGGCACTACCGGGATCGGCGCATAGACCGGATCAACATGCGCAAAAGTTTCTGACAATTCGCAAATTCCGGGCAAGCGGCTGTGTAAAACGTCTTGACCCAAGTGATCGAGCTTTAACATAACGTGATCGCCTTCGGGGCCGCAGCCACGGCCCTCTAAAATCTCGAGCACCATAGAGCGGGCAACGACATCACGACCTGCCAAATCTTTAGCATTCGGCGCATAACGCTCCATAAAGCGCTCGCCATCTTTATTGATCAAGTAGCCGCCTTCACCTCGACACCCCTCAGTGACCAACGTACCCGCACCGTAAATACCCGTGGGATGAAATTGCCACATCTCCATATCTTGAACAGGCACGTCGGCACGCAAGGCCATACCTACACCATCGCCGGTATTAATGTGCGCGTTGGTAGTTGATGCATAAATTCGGCCTGCACCGCCGGTAGCAAAGACGGTGGCCTTAGACTTCACATAGACCACTTCACCGGTCTCAATACAAATGGCAATGACACCCACCACGCTTCCGTCTTGGTTTTTAACCAGATCGGTGGCATACCACTCATTGAGAAACACCGTATTGTTTTTAAGGTTGGCCTGATACAACGTGTGCAATAACGCATGCCCCGTTCGGTCGGCGGCTGCACAGGTCCTAGCGGCCTGACCACCGGCCCCAAATTCTTTTGATTGCCCCCCAAAAGGACGCTGATAAATACGCCCGCTTTCGGTTCGACTAAAGGGTAAGCCCATGTGCTCTAATTCATAGATCGCTTCTGGGCCAACACTGCACATATACTCGATAGCATCTTGATCGCCGATATAATCCGACCCTTTAACCGTGTCGTACATGTGCCAGCGCCAATCATCATTCGGATCTGAACTGGCGATCGAACAGGTAATCCCGCCCTGCGCTGACACGGTGTGTGAGCGCGTAGGAAATACTTTGGATATAACGGCTGTTTTGTGGCCCGACTGCGCTAACTGGAGTGCAGCCCGCATGCCTGCTCCGCCGCCGCCGACGATCACACCGTCATATTCTAATGTTCTAATATTCGCCATTGAATCGGTCTCTCCAAGTTCCATGGGCGCTGTGCGAGCGGTTATTACTCGCTTGCATAGCGCCTAAAAAAGTAATGATCTAATTAAACCCGCCTGATGGCTTGCTTTGCCTGCCTTGGGAGTTCTTGCCTGAATCGTTCGCGCGGCCAGCTAAAATTTGCTAATGGCAACTTGCCTTGCACCACAGGCTGCGCCACCACTGGCAGCGAGCCGGCTAACGGCGGGCGGATTATAGGCCAGCGCCCCCCCCTTATTCAAATTTACTGACATAACAAACACAATAAAACATCGGCTTGCGCCCTTTAAGGTAATTGTACGGAGCTAACCGAAAAATGGTTGACTCTACATCCACCCCGTCACGGCACTGAGGCTGCAGACAAAACGCGGCTGAGCATTGACAAAACACCCGTTGGCCCTATAGTTGTGCCTTGCACGTCGGCGCTGTTGATAAACATGGCCGAAAAGTAATCCCTTGCTTGGCTTAATGGGTGATTTTCACCACGCAACGGTAAATACCGCTAGGATTAACTGAGCGAGTAGGCCGGAGTATGACACAGCCGCAAGCAGGCTTGCATAGCTCTAATGAGTATTGCAAAAACTCAAACATAGTCGTGAACGCCGCGATCCGCAGTCACAACCTAACAAGTTTAGCCACAAACATAGCGCCTACAATCGTAGCTCTATGGGGCTATCAACGGTTGGCTGCCCAGGCTAAAGCTCAACTTTACAAACTGCGCGGCACTGCCGCGTAAGAAAAATTTCGCCCCACCGAACATCAGGAACAGGAAACTAGGAATGCCCGCAAAATCTGACAAAAAAGCTGTGTTGACGATCGAAGATGGTCCAACCATTGAATTGCCAATCTATGAAGGCACCCTCGGCCAAGACGTCATTGACGTAGGCCAACTAACGAGCAACAATTTTTTCACTTTTGATCCGGGCTTTGTTTCTACGGCAGCTTGTGAATCATCAATTACTTTTATCGACGGCGATAAGGGCGTGCTTCTTCATCGAGGCTACCCCATCGAGCAGCTTGCCGAGCACTCTACTTATCTTGAAACATGCTACTTACTCATTTACGGCGAGCTACCTAGCAAAGCGCAAAAAGAAAAATTTGAATCGACCGTTTACCGTCACACAATGGTTCATGAGCAACTGCGCACTTTCTTTCAGGGCTTTCGTCGCGATGCTCATCCAATGGCTATTCTTTGTGGCGTAGTCGGCGCCTTGTCGGCGTTCTATCACGATTCGCTTGAAGTATCGGACGAAGAGCATCGCGAAATAGCCGCATTTAGACTCATCGCAAAGATGCCAACGCTGGCGGCCATGAGCTATAAGTTCAGTATTGGCCAACCGTTTATGTACCCGCGCAACGACCTCAATTATGCAGAAAACTTTTTGTATATGATGTTCGGTAACCCTTGCGAAAAATACGAAGTCAACCCGGTTATTGCCAAGGCGATGGACCGGATATTCATGCTCCATGCCGACCATGAACAAAACGCATCAACCTCGGCAGTACGCCTAACCGGCTCATCGGGCGCCAATCCCTTTGCCTGTATCGCAGCCGGTATTGCTGCACTTTGGGGGCCATCGCATGGCGGGGCTAACGAAGCTGTATTAGGAATGCTCGAGGAAATTGGTGACGAGTCGCATATTGACTCGTTTGTAGCGCGAGCCAAAGATAAGAACGACCCTTTCAGACTGATGGGGTTTGGCCATCGCGTTTACAAAAACTTTGATCCGCGCGCCAAAGTAATGAAAGAAACCGCTGACGAGGTACTGGCAGAGCTAGGCATCACCAATGATCCGCTGCTCAATATCGCCAAGCGCCTAGAGACCATTGCTTTAGAAGATCCGTATTTTGTCGAGAAAAAACTCTACCCCAACGTAGACTTCTACTCTGGCATTATCCTGAAGGCGATAGGCATTCCCACCAGTATGTTTACGGTTATGTTTGCCGTAGGCCGCACCGTCGGATGGATTGCACACTGGAATGAAATGCATTCGGCGTCGTTTAAAATTGGCCGACCGCGCCAATTGTACACAGGCCACACTGCGCGCGACTATCCTGAGTAAACATCAGCAGATCGCAAGCACAGCATTACTTTTAATTACGTTACGGGGTTTTTAAATGGCAGCCAAAGATACGCGTCCGGTCAACCTAGACCTGACTAAATTTAGCTTTCCAATAACCGCTATCGCTTCAATAATGCATCGCATTTGTGCGGTCATCTCTTGGGTGGGTCTGGGTATTGCTTTATTTGTGGCGCAGCGGGTGCAAAGCTCGCCTGAAGGGGCAGTATGGTTTGCACAACTGATGGCCGATAATTTTTTAGCGCAGTTTATTGCCTGGGGCTTGCTTTCAGCCTTTAGTTACTATTGTGCCGCCACGGTTAAGCATATTGTGCAGGAGCTGGGTTACTGCGAGGATTTTGCAGGCGGCCAACGTATTTCCTGGGCAGCTTTAGCCTTCGGAGCCACCTTCACTGTACTAGCAGGAGTTTACTTATGGGCGTAAAGCAATGGATTTTTCAGCGCGCCAGTAATGCGCTAGTGGTTTTATTCGGTTTGTGGCTGCTCGCCACACTCATCAATGGCGTTACATCGAGTACGCTCAATGATGCGCTCACCGGAGACATCAGCCGCGTATTCTTAGTGCTTGTATTGGTTGCGGCAAGCCTAAATTCAATTTTAGCCGGCTGGCAAATTGCCGGAGACTACGCGCACAAGATCGGCATGAGCGAAAAACTCATGACGGCGGTAGGCGCAGCCATCTCACTGGCTTATCTTGCGCTAGGCTTGAAGCTGATTTTCTAACAACGCCTAGCTAGCGGTAGCTTTTGAATCAGTGCTTGATCGAGAAATTCGCAACGCAAAAAACCATCAACCCATAAAAAAAGCAAGACCAATAGGCCTTGCTTTTTTATGGGGCTCTACCGCGAAACCCTTGCTAATTCGCGGTTGCTACCGCTAAGCTCCACACTAAACCTTTTTTGTGCCCATCATCGATCGACACATAACGCCCCACTTTCGTTGAATCACTAGAGATTCATCTTAGAAATCTCAAGCTCTGCTTCACTAACATTGACCAGATCCGCCAGATAAGTTTTCAACTCTGCCTCCGAGCCAAAATGGCGAGCTTGATCATACTGGCCTTTATAGACATTACCGGACGCGTCGGCAATGCGAGCAAGCTGAAATTTCAAGCCATCATCACCACGACCATGAATGGGGTAGTATTCAATTTTCATACAGAATTACCATGTTGAGCTGCTATTACAGGACGTTTCCTTGCACAGCGCCTAGACTATCATTTTAGGCTATCGAATTCACTCAGAGCTGCAAAATTGCATTCAAAAAACCAACCCAACACCGCCGGCCCAACCAACGGCAAAAATCTGGCGTTTAGTAGTCACTACGACGCCATTGTTATTGGCGGCGGTATTCAAGGCGTTGGCTGCGCACAAGCACTCGCGGCCAAAGGGTTTAGCGTCTTGCTGCTCGAGAAAAACTCACTGGGCTCGGGCACGTCTAGCCGCTCGAGCAAACTGATACACGGCGGGCTACGCTATCTAGAAACCGCTCAAATCTCATTGGTGCGCAAATCGCTTAACGAGCGCGCTGTGCTTTGTAAAGTGGCGCCCAATTTAGTGAAACTCAAAAGTTTTTACCTACCTATTTACCGTTCGCAACGGGTCGGCCCAATTAAAATGGCCGCCGGGCTCGCTTTATATGCGCTGCTGGGTAATTTGCGCCGAGATGCCCGCTTCAGCTATGTGCCCAAATCCAAATGGAGCTCGCTGGGAGGCATCAAACAACAAGATCTCATTTGCGTGTACCACTACTTTGATGCACAAACCGATGACCGGCAACTGACTCAATTGGTTGCTCAATCAGCATCAAAACTGGGGGCAACTATTGTAGAAGACGCTACCTTTCACCAAGCCGATCGCAATACCTTAGGCACGATCGACATCGAATTTTCTTGTACTACCCAAGCCACCCACGAAACCAACTTAAACGCATCGACATCGCATAAGGTAACAGCAAGCGTAGTGGTCAATGCAGCTGGCCCCTGGGTAGAACAAGTACAAAGCAAAATCACTTACGCAGGTAGCGGCCCTAACATTGCCCTCGTACAAGGGACGCATATCGAATTGGACGCACCGCTGAATGACGGCATTTTTTATATTGAAAGCCCTATCGACAAACGTGCGGTATTCGTCATGCCTTGGCAAGGGCATACTATGGTTGGCACCACCGAATCACAGCATACCGGTGACCCCGGTAGCCCGCTAGCCAGTGATGTCGAAGTGGATTACCTCCACAAAACGCTCCTGCATTACTTTCCTAATTACACCGGCAAGCTGATAAAGCGCTGGGCTGGGCTGCGCGTGCTACCGCAACCAGAAGAGCATGCCGCCAGTACTAATCGACCGTTTTCACGTCAGGCACGCGATACCATCGTACACACCGACAATGCTCAGCGCCCGCAAGCAATCAGCCTTTACGGTGGCAAACTTACGGCCTATAGAGTCACCGCCAATGACGTCTTAATGGAAGCGTTAAAAACCTTGGGCCCTGGCAGCGCATCGATCGACACGAAAACTCTGCCTTTGTAATTCTATTGCGCGCCCCGCCATTGAAAAGCGTCACCGGCCTACCACCGGCACGATTACCGTGTAGCCTGGCAAAAAAAAAGGTATATTGGCCGCCCTAATAGCAACCCTTTTTGAGTCTTCAAGTGAACACAACCGCACCGATTTCTCCGCGCCGTATTCTTGTTACCAGCGCGCTGCCCTACGCCAATGGCTCCCTCCATCTTGGCCATTTACTAGAGCATATTCAAACCGATATTTGGGTGCGCTACCAACGCATGCGTGGCAACGAGTGTCACTACGTGTGTGCTGATGACACGCATGGCACTGCAATTATGCTCAAGGCCGAAGAGCAAGGCATCAGCCCTGAACAGCTCATCGAGCAAGTTCGCACCGAACACATTGCCGACTTTAATGATTTCCTTATTAGCCATGACAACTATTATTCAACTCATTCTGATGAGAATCGTAATTTCTCAAATTCAATTTATCTCAAGCTAAAAGAACGCGGCTTTATTGCTGAACGCACTATCACCCAAGCTTTTGACCCTGAAAAACAACTTTTCTTAGCCGATCGCTATATCAAAGGTAGCTGCCCCAAATGTAAAGCCGCTGATCAGTACGGCGATAATTGTGAAGCCTGCGGCGCAACTTATTCACCGGTTGACCTAATCGATCCGTTCTCAACGATTTCCGGCGCAACTCCCGTTGAAAAAGATTCGCTGCATTACTTTTTTAAATTGCCAGAATTTGCAGAATTTTTAGATACCTGGCTCAACAACAAAAAACTTCAGCCTGCAGTGAGTAATAAACTGCGCGAATGGTTAGAAGCCGGTTTAATTGAGTGGGACATCAGCCGTGATGCACCCTACTTTGGCTTTGAAATACCCGAGGCCCCCGACAAGTATTTTTATGTCTGGCTCGACGCGCCCATCGGTTACATGGCAAGTTTTCAAGATTATTGTCAACGCAGCAATATCAACTTTGATGAGTTTTGGGACAAAGAAAGTGCGCAGGCAGCGGGGACCGAGCTGTATCATTTTATTGGCAAAGACATTATCAACTTTCACGGGTTGTTTTGGCCAGCGATTATGGATGCTAGCGACTTACGCCTGCCCTCAGCCATTTTTGCCCACGGATTTTTAAGCGTCGATGGCGCAAAAATGTCAAAGTCGCGAGGCACTTTTATTACTGCTCGTAGCTATCTTGAACATTTTCAGCCTGAGTACCTGCGTTACTTTTTTGCCGCGCGCCTAGGCAACAGTGTGGATGACATCGACCTCAACCTTGAAGAATTCGTACAAAAGTGCAATGCAGACCTAGTGGGCAAGCTTGTCAATATAGCCAGCCGCTGCGCAGGCTTTATCGGCAAGCGCTTTAACAACACGCTAGCTATTCAAGCTGAAAACCTCAACCTAATGGATGAACTAGCCCAAGCGGGCGATGACATAGCCAATGCCTACGAACAAAGAGAGTTCAGTAAAGCTATGCGGCAAATCATGGCGCTTGCCGATAAAGCCAATCAATACATCGACGAGCGCAAGCCCTGGGTGATTGCCAAACAAGATGATAGCGAAGCCGAACTGCAGGCCATTTGCACCACCGGCGTCATGGCTTTCGCACAATTAATTGCCTATCTCAAACCCGTACTGCCGGCGCTAGCCGAAGCATCAGAAGCCTTTTTGAATATACCGCTAGAGTGGCAGGGAAATACCTCTAGACTCAGTGGCGCCACCATTAACAAATTCAAACCCCTACTGCAGCGCCTCGATGTAAAAACCATTACAAGCCTGTTAGACGACAATAAAAAAATAAGCGAGCCTTCTGAAAAGAACAGCCCGAAAAAGACGAAAAAGAAAAAACCAAGTGCAAGTACAGACGCACAAGACATAGCCGATGAAATCGAAATTGATGATTTTTTCAAAGTCGACCTGCGCATCGCACTCATAACAAAAGCCGAGCATGTTGAGGGCGCCGAAAAGCTACTCAAACTCTCGCTTGATTTGGGCACCGAACAGCGTACTGTTTTTTCAGGTATAAAATCGGCTTATGCACCCAGTGACCTTGAGGGAAAACTCACGGTAATGGTTGCCAACCTCAAGCCGCGCAAGATGCGCTTTGGCATGTCTGAAGGTATGGTACTGGCAGCTTCCGATGGTGATGGAATTTTTATTCTTGAGCCTCACGCAGGCGCAGTGCCTGGCATGCGAGTCACCTAATCGCGCGCAGTTTCTCTATGCAACAAAGGCGATGTGAAGGCAGCCATCGATTGCGGCATTGCAGCGTTATGCAAATGAAAAACGGTTCGCTTGTGCAATTGTAATCGCGCTACAACATCACCATGGTGTTTGACAAATAAGCGCTCATGCTCACCGTTAGCCATTATTATCTGCAACCCATCAGCAACGCGCCGAGCCAAATCCGGTTTGGCTCGGTGAATATAAAAAACCAACGGGAACGGATAATAGAGCATGAGGGTTGGCTCAATAAAAACGCCATCTTTAGCAGCTACTCGGGCATCAACAAATTCTTCTATCTCATTGGCGCCTAAAGCCGCGTACTCAAAGGCCTTGCTTTTTAAGCGCGGTAACAACTCCTCGAAGGTTCCATCCTCAACCACAGCATAATCATTATGTCGGAACAGCTCGGCGTCGGACCAAGTTTTTGGGATGCCAATTGAAATTTCTTGAAGCTGCTTAGCTATTTTTATTTGTTTGAAAAAATCGAGCGAATCAGCCCTTACCAATAGCAAACGAAAGCCTAATAAGCCCTTAGCTAGCGGTTGTTCAATTATTATTTTTGGCTTGCTGGAAAATTTCACATTACCGGCAACCGTTACCAAAATATCAGTGCCTTGCTCAAATACAGCGCCTTCATCTTCTGCCAACGGGTAATCGGTATTATCAACATGCAAGTTGCCTGCGCCAAAATCCTTTTCAGTTACACTCAGACACGCCTGTAACAACTCAACCTCATAGCACTGCCTTGCAACGGATTTATTGCCATTCCAAAAATTAATCATCTGCATTTTTATGACCGAACATTATGCAAAAATCACTCGTCCCAAGCAGTACAAGCCAGCAACAATGCTGCCAATTGTGCTCGTCCCATCTGATTCATCAAGGCAATATTACGCGCAGGGATTTCGCTTGCATCAGGATAATCGACAATCGCTTGCGCAAGGCTATCTTCACGCAATAAATGCAGCAAGGGATACGGCGAACGATTGGTAAAGTTCTCAGCATCGTCTACATCAGTGCCAGCGAATTGATAATTAGGATGAAAGCTCGCTATTTGATAAATACCTTCGTACTGCGTCTGCACAAGCAACTCATCAGCCGCGCCTAAAAATTCGTTGTAATCAAAAAAATCCGTTAATACTTGCGGATGGATTAACACAGTTGTTTCAACCGAAGGGTCATGGTCAAGCCGCGCGAGCTCGGCTTGCAAAGCATCGAGTAGTTGCTCGGGAGTCTGCGCATCGGTTGTCACAAAACGAATCCGCTGCCCTACCCATTCACGCTTAGCAAACGGGCATAAATTTAGCCCCACCACCATCTCACTTACCCACCGCTCGACCGCGGTAACAATGTCTTCATTTTTTAGGGGTTTAGGCACAACAGGATACTCATTGCATTTGGATAAGACGCATTAACGACGCATTTCTTGCGTTGAACCCATTAACGGTTAACTTTGTGGCACCCAACACAGCTACCGGTAACTCTGCCGGCGAGATAATAGCGCGGTGGCGACAAGGCCGCAGCATTGCGCGCCTGCCCCACGTCGGCCACGAATTCATCCATAAAATCTTCTAAAAAAGGATGACTCGAACCCGCCTCACCGGCGCTCAAGCTCGACCCGACTTTTTCAATCTGGCGCAGTACCGCTACCACTTGCCGCTGTCGATCCGGCTCGGCACCTGTCGTGTCAAATAAAGCCTGGTCCAACAGCTGGATCTGAGCAGCCATTTGGTTCATACGCGAACGCAAATCCTCGCCACTGACATAGTTAAAATCAGGCGGATAGGTGACTTTGCGAACCATCGGCGCAATATCGCTGCAGCTGGTTACAAATAGGGTACTAAAACACAACCAAGACACACCCAAAATAAAGCAAGATCGTTTGATTCTCATCGGACAAACTCCTTGATAACAGTGATCGCACAGTACAAAAAAGCCACAGCTTTCCCGACCTCAATGGCCTGTATAGGTCAGTGTAAGGATACTCATAACTGACGTGTTTTGCGTGTATTTTTTTGCGCCGGCCTCAGTTATCGCGATTATTATTGCGCCATGACCATCGAGCTCGTCCGTCGCCAAAATGGCAAGCCCAGTGGCGACTGGGTGAGAAGCCGATTTGACGATAAACACCTCATTCATAACCAATACTGCATGCTGCTCTAACTGGCCGCCTATCTATTTCACCCGTATAATGCGCCTCCTTTATAGCGGTTTTTACAAGGCAATTCCTTTTATGCTCGGCGAATATGCTGCGCTGCTCATTGGCGCAATATTTATCAACAATTTCGTGCTAGTCCAGTTTTTGGGCCTGTGCCCGTTCATGGGCGTTTCAAACAAGCTCGAAACTGCTGTGGGTATGTCAGCCGCAACGACCTTTGTGTTAACGCTTGCCTCTATATGTAGCTATCTTACCTATGCCTATATATTGCAGCCGCTCGGGCTAGAATACCTGCGTACCATTGCCTTTATTTTAGTTATAGCCGTAGTGGTTCAGTTCACCGAAATGGTCGTGCACAAATCTAGCCCGCTCCTTTATAAAGTGTTGGGCATCTTTTTGCCGCTTATTACCACCAATTGCGCCGTGTTGGGAGTGGCGCTACTTAACCTAAATAAGCAACATGGTTTTGTCGAGTCGGCCTTGTATGGCTTTGGCGCAGCAGCCGGATTTTCGCTAGTCCTCATTGCATTTTCGGCCATGCGCGAGCGACTCACCGTAGCGAATGTACCAGAGCCTTTTAAGGGCTCTGCCATAGGCATGGTTACTGCGGGCTTAATGTCGCTGGCCTTTATGGGCTTTGCAGGTTTAGTCTAAATGATGCTGATACCCTGTCATGTTTGAATTCATTCTCACCAATCCATTTCTAGCCGCTGTGCTCGCATTACTGGCACTTGGCCTAGTGTTTGGCGCAGTACTGGGGTTTGGTGCCATCACATTCAAGGTGGAAGGCGACCCGATTGTTGATCAAATTAATGCCATCCTTCCGCAAACTCAGTGCGGTCAGTGCGGCTACCCGGGCTGTAAGCCATATGCCGAAGCCATTGCTAACGGCGATCTAATTAACAAGTGCCCGCCTGGTGGCGAAGCAGGCATTCACGCCCTAGCCGATCTGTTAGATGTAGAGGTCATTGCCTTAGATGACGAGCATGGCATGGAAGATAGCCGCAAGATAGCCTACATACGTGAAGATGAGTGCATTGGCTGCACCAAGTGCATTCAAGCATGCCCAGTAGACGCCATACTCGGCGCAGCCAAGCTCATGCATACTGTTATTGTCAGCGAGTGCACCGGTTGCGATCTATGCGTTGAGCCCTGCCCTGTTGACTGTATTGACATGCTACCTGTAGTCACCGGCAAGAATGCGTGGAGCTGGGATTTACCCAATCCCACCATCAACGCCGGCCCAATTATTGCCTCTGATCGTGAGCTTGGGAGAAAAGATGCTGCTGCCTAACAATCAAGTGATGGTCATACTACCCAACCGCAAAGGTCATTCATAAACCATGCGAAAAGTCTGGGACATCCACGGCGGCATTCATCCGCCCGAAAACAAAACTCAATCACTGGAGCATGCAATCGAGTTTGCCGGCATTCCTGCGCAGCTGATTTTGCCCGTTTCACAGCATATTGGCGCCGCCGCCTCACCCGTTGTGCAGGTAGGTGACACTGTTTTGAAAGGTCAGTGCATCGCAGAAGCGGTTGGGGCTGTCAGTGTGCCCATTCATGCACCCAGCTCAGGCACCGTTACTGCTATTGAAGACAGGCCCATTGCCCATCCATCAGGCCTCGATGACTTATGCATTGTGATTGATACCGACGGTAAAGACATATGGCATCAGCCACCTAGCACCCGTGACTTCACCCAACTCGATAAGGCCACGTTGGTTGAATTAATTCGCAATCATGGCATTGCTGGCATGGGCGGCGCAGGCTTCCCTACAAGCATCAAGCTCAATATGCGCGAGCCGAGCAACATTAAAACCTTGATTCTCAATGGCACCGAGTGTGAACCCTACATAACGTCTGACCATGTTCTCATGCGCGAACAGAGCCGCAAGCTAGCTCAAGGCATTGCAATACTCGCAAAACTCGTGCAACCAGAAGAAATTTTACTGGGTGTAGAAGACAACAAAATCGATGTCGTAGCCGGTCTACAAGACGCTCTAAAACAACATGATTTTTCGGCGCTAACTGGCAAGCCTACCTCTGCCGAAGTCATTACTTTCCCCACTAAATATCCGTCAGGCGGCGAGAAGCAGCTGATTGAAATACTCACCGGCAAGCAAGTGCCTACCGGTAGCTTGCCAGCCAGTTTAGGTATCGCTTGCCAAAACTTGGGTACAGCGGTGGCGATTAGCGACGCCGTCATTAATGACCGGCCGCTTATTTCTCGTATCACTACGGTCACCGGGCAGGCTGTCGCACAACCACGCAACTTTGAAGTTCTGTTAGGAACCCCGGTAGAATACCTGCTGGCTCGTAGTGGCTATAACGCCAGCAGCAGCAATCGACTAGTCATGGGCGGGCCAATGATGGGCTTCACCTTGCTCGATATCACTATGCCGGTAGTAAAAACCACTAACTGCATTCTGGCCCCTACCGAAGCCGAGCTGCCTAGCCCGCCTCCGGCACAAGCCTGCATCCGCTGTGGCCTATGTGCCGAAGCCTGCCCCGCCTCACTACTCCCGCAACAATTATTTTGGTTTGCACAAGGCAAAGAGCTCGAAAAACTTGAGCAACACAATATTGCCGACTGCATTGAATGTGGCGCATGCTCTTACGTTTGCCCAAGTAACATCCCATTGGTGCAATACTATCGCGCATCTAAAGCCGAAATTCGCCAGCGCGATGCCGATATGCAACAAGCCGAGCATGCAAAAGTTCGTTTCGACGCTCGACAAGAGCGGCTAGATCGTCTCGAAGCAGAAAAAATTGCTGCGCGCCAAGCACGACAAGCCAAAGCCGCGGCCAATAAGGCAGCGCAAGCCGGGCAGGACCCTAAAGCGGCTGCCGTGGCAGCAGCGCTCGCCCGAGTTGGCGCGAAAAAATCAGCGCTTGAGGCGGCCCAAAACGCCTCGGCACCAGAGCAAATACCTGCCGCTACTCTAGCCACTGACATCGATGACCCCGTACAAAGAGCCCTAGCTAAACGCGCCAAGCAAGAACAGGCAGGCGCGGCAAACCCCGCTGCAGTTTTACAGCGCGCGGTTGAATCGGCCGAAGCACGACTGGAAAAGGCTAGGCTGAAGCTAACCAATGCCGAAACCGTGCAAGACAGCAATGTTGATGCCTTTAAGCTCGCCGTTGACAAGTGCCAGAGTAAACTCAATCAAGCCCGCGCCGCACTCGATGCTCATGATGCTACTTAAAACCTGTAAGGATCAGCTTTAATTTATGCCGTTAGTGCAAATAACTTCGCCGCATGCGCATACAAGCCAATCCACTAGCTCAGTGATGATGCTGGTGGCTATAGCCACCCTGCCTGGGATAGCTGCACTGACCATTGGATTTGGCTGGGGCACCCTCACCAACATCGTGTTATCGATCATTTTTGCGCTCGCATTAGAAGCAGGGGCAGTGCGTCTTCGCAAGCAACCCATCGGATTTTATCTGCGTGACAATAGCGCACTCGTCACTGCCATTTTGCTAGGCATAGCGCTGCCACCCTATGCGTCATGGTGGATTATTTTAACGGGCATGTTTTTCGCGATCATCATCGCCAAACACCTCTATGGTGGCCTCGGTTATAACCCGTTTAATCCAGCGATGGTCGGTTATGTGGTACTACTGATTTCCTTCCCGGTTGAAATGACGCGCTGGGCTGCGCCGCTAGAATTAGTGAGCGAGCTTGGCACCTCAGGCGTCAGCAAGCCCACGCTAATCGAAAGTTTTGGCATTGCGCTGCGGCTCATTGAGCTGCCTACCATCGACGGCTTTACCATGGCGACGCCACTCGATTTATTGCGCCAAAACGACGCACTAATGATTAGCGATTTAAAGCAGACCTACCCCCAGTTTGGTGCCCAAGGAGGCCTAGTTTGGGAGTGGGCTAACCTAGGATTTTTGATCGGCGGGCTGTTCCTGCTGTATAGAAAAATCTACACCTGGCACGGCCCAGTGAGCATGTTAGTCACGCTGAGTTTGTTGGCGGCCATATTTTACGACGGAGGATCGAGTAATAGTGGCGGCTCGCCAATGCTACATTTGTTTAGCGGAGCCACCATGCTCGGCGCATGGTTTATTTTGACCGATCCCGTATCATCGGCTGTTTCAAACAAAGGCCGAATTATTTTTGGCTCTGGCATTGGCGCATTAATTTTTATTATTCGGCAGTGGGGCAATTACCCCGACTCTGTAGCTTTTGCCGTTCTGCTAATGAATTTTGCCGCTCCGCTGATCGACCATTACACCCAACCTAAAACCTACGGGCATTCCTAATCCAATGACCGAAAAATCAACGCCAGAAAAAGATGAAGCCGCTAAAGCAGACACAGCATCGATAGAGATGCGTAGTTATGCCGCAAGACTATGGCTGTCGATTAGCAAAAATGCCTTATTGCTAGGGCTATTCGCGTTAATCTGCACCGGCTTAATTGCCACAACGTTCATTGGCACTGAAGATGAAATTGCTATGCAGCAGCGGGCAGCGCGGCTCAAAGCACTACTTGAAATTATCCCTACTGATCGTCATAACAACGATATGCTGCAAGACAACATCGAAATATTTGAAAACGCACTGGGGCACCGCGAACCACAACCATTATTTTTAGCACGTAACGACGGCAAGCCTGTCGCACTGATTTATCCGGCCACAGCACGCGATGGTTACAGTGGCGATATTCGCTATATAGTAGGCATCAACCTAGCCGATGACACGGTTGCCGGGGTACGCGTACTTAAACACCGCGAAACACCGGGGCTTGGCGATGGCATAGAAGTGCGCAAATCCAATTGGATTAAAAGCTTTAATGGCAAGAGCCTAGGCCAGCCTTCAATCGATCAATGGTCTGTTAAAAAAGATGGCGGTGTATTCGATGGGTTTACTGGAGCAACCATTACGCCCCGCGCATTAGCTAAATCGGTGGCGCAAACGTTACAACACCACCAACAATACGGTAAAGGCTACTTAAAACGTCTTATCCAAAACGCACATAACCTGCAATCAACTGCGGCAGTAAAAACAGCATCAAATTAGCAAACCACTTAATTGCAAAAATGGCAGATCGCCTTGCCAACAACAATCGGTAAGTATTATGGCTAATTATTCCGAACTTACACTGAATGGATTATGGAAAAACAATCCCGCCTTGGTGCAGCTGCTAGGACTGTGCCCACTGCTGGGCGTGACCAATTCAGTCGTCAACTCGTTAGGCCTGGGACTGGCTACAATTTTCGTTTTGTTTGCCTCAAATAGCTGCGTGTCGATGATTCGCAACGTAACGCCCGCCGAAATACGCCTCCCCGCCTTTGTCATGATTATTGCCGCAGCGGTGACATGCACTGAATTATTGATGCAGGCCTATGCCTTTGAGATGTACGAAATACTGGGGATTTTCTTACCTCTCATTACGACCAACTGCGTCATCCTGGGTCGTGCCGACGGCTTTGCATGTAAAAATAGTCTACCTGCAGCGGCCTATGATGGCTTGATTATGGGGCTGGGATTTGCACTGGTATTGTTCTTATTAGGGGCCGCTCGCGAACTCATTGGCACTGGTGCAATATTTGCCAATATGGATTTAATTTTTGGTGCCGGCGCTGCCGAATGGAAGTGGGTGTTAAATAAAGACTACCCTCAATTTTTACTCGCCGTACTGCCACCAGGCGCTTTCATTTTAACGGGCCTATTAATCGCATTGAAAAATATCATTGATAATCGTATTGCGAAAGTACAGTTGGCGCGCAGCGCTCCTGCCGAAAAAACCTCCAAACGTGTGCGTGTTACCGGCACAATAACCTGAGGCGAGCATCGGCGAGAGGCAGCAGCTTATCCGCTTTTTTCAGCAGGGCTATCGTCAGCATCCGCTTGCTTAGGCTGGCCCAACAAAGGCAACCACAACATACGCCACAACGACGTATATTCAGTGCCTATCACCCCCAGCTGCACCTCGGCAATGTCATCTCTAGTGCGATAGCTGCCAAACAATCTATCCCATACTGATAACAAACTCGAATAATTAGAATTGGTTTCGGCGCGAATATTCGAGTGATGAACCCAATGCATGCCCGGGGTCACAATGACCCAGCGCAGTACTCGATCGAGCGAGCTAGGGAGTCGAATATTACTATGGTGAAACAACACCACCGGTAACACCACTAATTCATACATGAGCAAATGCTCGACTTGCACGCCCAATAAAATAAACACAGGCACGCGAATCAGCGTAGACAATGCGGTTTCAACAAAATGAAAACGCAGACCGGTTGTCACATCCATCGTTGTATCGGCATGATGCACCACATGAAAGCGCCACAAAAAGGGCCAACGATGATTCATCACATGCCAGCCATACTGCCAGATATCGATTAACAATAAGGCAGCCAACCAATTAAACGCTACCGGCAGATCTGACCCCGCCAACAGCCCAACACCCTGCTGCTGCGACCATTGCAAAGCGTATAACAACGTCACTAAGGCCAAGCCTCTGCTGACCAACGTACTCACTACAGCCATCATGAAATTATTGACTGCGTGCCGCAATCGCACTTTTAACGCGCGCTCATCACCATGCTGCAGCGGCCGCCATGACTCAAAGCTCCAACCACACAGTAAACAGGCAACTAAAAGCAGAGTTTTAAGTTCAACTAAGGAATCCAATATACAAGCCCATTGTTTTTTTGCTAGCATCGATATGAGGCGTTGGACAATCGATGCCAACAACTATCGCCAGATGAATAACCACTATATCCAATTCTATTTTACTGCTATTCCAACCATTATTGCAGGCTACAAAGTATGACCTTGTTTAGCGAGCCCAACAACATCGCGATTATCATTCAACTTGCGGTAGCTCCGGTGTTCTTGTTAGCTGGCATCGCGGGTTTTTTAGCGGTGATGTCGGGCCGGCTGGGTCGCATCATCGATCGGGAGCGAGTCATCAGCCGCCGTTTAGCTAAGCTTGCCGATCCGACCACTGCTCTTGAATCCCATCAAGAACACCATGTATTAATGAAGCGCGCGTTTATTACCAACCGAGCTATTGGGCTATGTACTTACTCAGCATTGACCGTGTGCACCTTGATAACCGCTTTATTCATTGATGACATTTTTGATCTAGGGTTAGCAATGCTTGTGGCGCTGTTATTCATTTTAACCATGCTATTTTTGATCATTGCGTTAATATTATTTTTGTTAGAAATCCGGCTCGCCACCCGTACGCTCAATTTGGCGCGGGAAGTCGACGATGAAGACTAGGATTTAGCAATTATAATTGAGCCATTAAACATCCACATTAAATACGTACATTAAATACCTGCAGTAGATATAAGGGCTCAAGCGTATTACTACTAACCTGTTAAACGGTCTTTGCCGCGCATGGTGCCATCAAACTTACGCAATTTTTCAAAACAACTAGCATTGCGCATAAGCTTTATTGTTATAGTATTGCTAGTGATTTTGGCACTTTGGCGGCAAGAAGTCGCGCCAAGTACCTCGTCAAAGAATGCGAATACAAACACTCATTTACTCAACCCAACAAGCGATACTATGTCTAACGAATCAATAGAAGTCATCTACAACCCAGCCCAACATGCCAACATCGACCATGCCATTATTTGGCTGCATGGCCTTGGCGCTACCGCCAACGACTTTCCGCCGGTAATTCCCGAGCTCAAACTCAATGAGCAGCTAGCCATACGATTTGTATTTCCACAAGCTCCCAACCGCCCTATTACCATCAACGGCGGCATGTCCATGCCCGGCTGGTATGACATAAAAGGTATGAGCATCGATCAAAAAGAAGATCTGGCCGGCATGACCGAATCACAGCATATGCTCGAAGCTATCATTGCTCAGCAAATTTCACTGGGTGTGCCCAGTGAAAATATTATTATTGCTGGCTTTTCTCAAGGAGGCGCAGTGGCGTATTACACGGCCATTCGCAGCTCACAAAAACTGGCCGGGTTACTGGCACTATCGACCTATATGCCTTTTGCGCAAGTGGCCAAACAAGAGCATAGTGGCATCAACTCCCGTATCGCAGTGCTTGCCTCGCACGGAGAGCACGATCAAGTAGTACCATTGGCGCTGGGTCAATCGAGCGCTGAAGCGCTCCGCGAACTGGGCTATAGCGTCACGTGGCAAACATACCCCATGGAGCACCAGGTTAATCTTGAGCAGCTGCGCGACATCGGCACCTGGATTAACAACACGCTAACTGCGCAGTAAACGCGTTATTGATGCAAGCCGCTATTCAACCTCTGTAGCTGCTTCGCTATTGTCGACCAACACCAAACTCTCAAGCATTTGGTCGATAACGGCGGCATCAATTTGTGCGTTTTCGCTATCGCAATTGTACGTTGCATAGAGCATCGTCGAGCCGTCGGTCAAGTACCACTCTCGCCAAGCCTCACCTTCTTGTTCATACTCAAAATAAATACCCGTCAAACCGGCAATGCCAACGTCTGTGCTCGTCAAGCGCCGCTCAACCAAGTCAGCTGCAAATTCAAGTAACTCAGCTTTATCAATCAAACCATCCTGCTTTTTAATGGCGGTAATGCACAGCTCGCCCAAATCATCGGGGTCGATAATAAGTATGACTTCATCTTCATCATCTTCTTCTGCCTGCCACTCATCGGGCATTTCTATACACCACCAAGGCGCGTGGACGATCGACATTACGCATACTCCTAATTAATTAATAGGCAGCTAAAAAACGGCTGCGCTGCATCAGCAAGCTATGCCGACAGAACCTAACAACAAACTATGTTGAAAAAACATGTTAAACAAACCCTATCGAACAAACATGCCGAACAAACAGACCAAAAAAAGCTAGTGAAAAATGTTCGCTGCTTTACTCACCCACTTGCCAGTTGAGTAATAGCGCGGCCTCACGCCCCGACGGGCTTTGCGTTGAACGATAATAATTGACGCGTTCTCCCACCTGAATAAAGCCGCATTGCTGGTATAGCGCGCGCGCCGGCTCATTACTTTGACGAACCTCCAACATAATAGTTTGCCTACCTACCGCAACCTGCAGTGCTTGCACCAGCTGCCTGGCTAAACCCTGTCGGCGATAACGAGGATCGATAGACAAATAAAGTATCGTCACTTCATCGAGAACACGCTGCGTCAAGATAAAGCCAGCAACGCTCGCCGGCGTGGGCTGACTCACCACACCAGACAACGGCGTAGCATCGGCACACACAACCAGCAAGGAGTCATTATCAGTTTCAATGGCGCGAACAAAATCTTTGACTTGCCAAGAGTTCTCAGCATCAGCACTCAACCAGTGCTCAAAACTCGAAACGTCTGCCTGTACTGCTGGCCGAATTGTGGCTGAGCCGATCACAGGCCCGCTCTACAGACCAGGCTAATTAGGCATCGGCGCATTCGCATAGCCGCGCATAGCATTAGCGCGAACTCTCAACGCTTTGCAGGTGCTGCCAAAACTCACGTTTGAGGAGTGGCTTATTCCATAAACGATTACTGCCGTGCAGTAACAATGCAGACTGTCCACCAAACCGTGGCAAGGCAGCCCATTGCCCCGCTACAATCGCACTCCCCTCAGGCAACAGTAAACGACTAGGCGCAGTGCCCATGACTAAGATTTTTTTAGGCTGCAGGACCTTGCCTGCCTGCTGAAGCTTACGCTGCAACCAGGCATAAAGCATTTCGGATGCGGCTTGCTGAGCTGCAGGCCCGCTCACTGGTTGACCCAGTGCAGTGCTAGGCGGCCAGGTGAGTCGATCGTCCTTGCTCACGCCCGCAGCCTGCAACTGGCCGTCGTTTATGCCAAGCGCATAAAATATACTGTGCAGCCAATCGTTGTAAGCGCTAGGGGTGAATTTTAAACCGGTCGTGTCATCGATCACCAATACTTGCTCGTGCACACGACACATAATTTCAAAATGGAAGCCTGGCGCACGCGCAGCAATAGTCGCATTCGGTGTAGTGCCACCTACCACACGTCTACCAAGTGCCGAATCCACCGCTGTTGGCTTGGCCGCTACCGAATCAGCAGCACCCAATACAGCACCAGCATCGCCTCCGTCTAACTCAGCCATTAACGCACGGCTATTGTTGGGTTTTACAACCTGCGCCATCGTGGCATGCATTGACGGGGAGTCCGCAGCGATACGTGCATCTACCGCCGGCAAGTAAGATGCCGAAGCGGCTTCTAGAGCAACTGCTAGATGGCCTTGCGCGGCGCCGGCAAGGGGCCTGCGAGCAACCCAGGCGTCGATTCCGACCTCATGGCAGTATGCTTGTCGTTGTGCAAAATTCATCGAGCGATTAAAGCACAGCGAGGCGCCGCAGGCCAACCAAGACGCCTCTTGAAGGACAACTTAGTGAACTATCACGAATAAATCAGCCGTGGGGCAGATGCCAAAAACCTGCCGCAAGCTGAGCGCTATTTATGATGCACCTCCAGCCGCCGAGACCTCACTCCAACCAGGCACAGGATGATCCCGCAAATACGTGTTCACCGCAGAGAGTATCGCTTGCAAGGTCGCTGCAACGATATCGGTACTCAGGCCTACACCGCAAAGACGATGACCCTGAATATTCATTTGCACATAACAAGCCGCATCGGAACTCGCGCTGTTAGTCACAGCGTGCTCAGAATAATCAACCAACACAATCTCATTGTTTATAAGCTGTGATAAAGCCGATACAAACGATTCCACCACACCCGCACCTTCGGCGGTAACGGCAACTTCTTTTCCATCATGCAACAACACGGCGTCTAAGTGATCTCGGCTGTTGGCATGCTTCATGTTGAAGGAATTTAATGCCAGAGGCGTTTTCTGCTCAATATACTCTTGCTTAAATATCTCCCAAATTCGAGCAGGCGAAACCTCACTTTCAGAATCCTCGGCATGACGCTGAACCATCGTACTAAAATCAATTTGCAGCCAGCGCGGCAAATGTAAACCATGCGCCTGCTCTAACACATAGGCTATGCCGCCTTTGCCAGACTGGCTATTAATGCGAATCACCTCTTGATAAGAGCGGCCCAAGTCGGCCGGGTCAATGGGCAAGTAAGCGACATCCCAAGGCTCATCATCCTTTTGCAAGGCCAGCGACTTTTTAATGGCGTCTTGATGACTTCCTGAAAAAGCAGTGAATACCAGCTCACCAGCATAAGGATGCCGCGGATGCACTGGCAAGTGCGTAACTGCCTTAACCACCTGAATAATTTCATCTATATTCGAAAAATCGAGCTCAGGATCCACACCGCGACTATAAAGATTCATCGCCATAGTAACGATGTCCATGTTGCCTGTGCGCTCACCATTACCTAGCAATGTACCCTCAACTCGATCAGCACCACCTTGCACAGCAAGCTCTGCAGCAGCCACTGCACAACCGCGATCATTATGTGTATGCAAACTCAAAACAATAGCTTCACGGCGCATAACACGGCGACCAAAATATTCAATTTGATCGGCATAAACGTTAGGCGTAGTCATCTCAACTGTGGCTGGTAAATTAATAATAACTGGGTTATCGCGAGTTGGCTGCCACACCTCGGTCACTGCATCACATACCTCAATAGCGTAATCAATTTCGGTTCCGGTAAAGCTTTCTGGCGAATACTGAAATATCCAATCAGTGCCTGGCTGTTGATCGGCATACTGCTGAACCCATTTTGCACCATTAACTGCGATGGCCTTAATGCCTTCCTTGTCTAACTGAAATACTTTTTCGCGCTGCACAACGGATGTTGAATTATAAACGTGCACGATAGCGCGCTGCGCGCCAACCAGAGACTCGTATGTACGCACAATAAGATCTTCGCGAGCCTGCACTAGCACCTGAATAGTCACATCCTCAGGAATCAATTCATCTTCAATCAACGCACGCACAAAATCGAAATCAGTTTGTGAAGCCGCAGGAAAGCCTACCTCAATTTGCTTAAAACCAACGCGAACCAACAAGTCGAACAAGCGCAATTTTTGCGGCACAGTCATAGGCTCTATTAACGCCTGATTTCCGTCACGCAAATCTACGCTGCACCATAGCGGCGCCTTTTTAATCACCTGATCAGGCCAAGTGCGATCCTTCAAGCTAATCGGCAAGTGTGGTTGATATTTTTTGTGCGTAAAATTGGTCATAAATGTTTGCGCCTGCGGAACAATGTGGTCAATGATCATAAGCCCTGCTAGCCGGCTCGGGCCGGTCAGATAAGGTGATACCTTTGTGGCCTACTTGAAGTTACGACTAACTCGACTCCTAGTATAGTCTTTCCTGACGGGTGAATTGATGCGCATTCATTAAAAAAAGACGTAATTTTAGATCATTTAACTACATATAAATAAAATAATAGCGATATACTTCAACGTAACGGCTTCTATTAATGATAGATGGCCAAAATGCTAGCGAGCCACCAGAGTAGAGCAATGCCACCAACCGAGCTAACACTTGATCGAACCGATAAACGCATTCTTGAACACCTTCAGCACAACGCCCGAGCCAGCAATTTAGAGCTCGCCGAGGCGGTGGGCCTGTCGGCCACACCCTGTGCGCGGCGAGTCAAGCGCCTGGAAGAGAGCGGCGTCATTCGTGGCCATGTCACCCTCCTCGATGAGAAGGCTCTTGGGCTTGCGCTCACCGCCATGATCAGCATCAGCATGGATCGCCACACGCCGGATCGTTTTGAGGGGTTTGAAAGCGCCGTGAGCAAGCTGCCGGAAGTGATTGAATGCAGCATTGTGACCGGTCAAACCGCCGACTACCTGCTAAAAGCCGTGCTGCCAGATATGGCGCACTATGAAGCCTTTTTACTGGGCAAGCTGACCAAAATCAAAGGGGTAACCGGCGTGCACTCTAGCTTTGTGCTGCGCAAAGTGGTGGCCAAAACAGCGCTACCGCTCGACCATTTGCGCTAATAGCTTACACAAAATAAGGCCTGTTTTGTTGCGCTAATTGAGTCGATTATGGGAGATGCGCACCCGAAGGCACTGGCTGCAGGCCCAGGGTTGATGCAGGCATAAAGTCTGCGCAAGTTTGACTCTCTTTGCCTGTCAGCCTAGGATGCGCCGCGTAGCATTTACTAGCGTATCTAACCTCACACGCAACCCGACCCTGAGTGAAAGCTCTTTCGATGCGCCATAATAGATGCCATGCCGTATCGTAAGCGTCAACAATTTTTATTGGATCCAATATCATGCAATCGATTTATGCGCTTGTTGACAAGCAATTTTCAACCGTCAACCAACTCATACTCAACGAACTGCACTCTCATATCGACCTGGTTGAAGATATTAGCCAATACCTCATAACCAGCGGTGGCAAGCGTATTCGCCCGCTAGTGACGCTGCTAGTTGCCGCCGCTCTTGGCGACACCGACAATGCCAAGCAAGCCAAACTGGCGACCGCTATTGAATTTTTACATACCGCCACCCTGCTTCATGATGATGTGGTTGATATGTCATCACTGCGACGCGGCAAGCCGACAGCTAATGCCAACTGGGGCAATGCATCAAGCGTGCTGGTTGGTGATTTTGTATACAGTCGAGCATTTCAGTTAATGGTGGCCGTGGGTAACCTTTCAGTTATGGAGGTTTTAAGCGATACGACCGTGAAAATTGCCGAAGGCGAGGTGCAGCAACTCAGCGAAATAGGCAATATTGACCTTAATGAAGCCGCCTATTTTGAAGTTATTGAGCGTAAAACAGCGCAGCTATTTGCTGGTGCCTGCGAAGCGGCGGCCATTGTAGCCGGTGCAACGCCTGAAATATCCAGTCACATGCGCGCCTTTGGTAAATCGTTGGGGCTCGCCTTCCAACTCATTGATGATTTCCTAGATTATGCTGGTGATCCAGCCCAACTGGGTAAAAATGTAGGTGACGACCTGGCAGAAGGCAAACTAACTCTACCGCTTATTCAGGCACTAAAGATCAGTGCTAAACAAGACAGTGCCCACCACCAAGAGCTTAAAAGTATTATAATAAACAAAGACTTAAATAGAATCACTTCGGTTATCTCAATCGTTCAAGCCACTGGAGCAATGCAGTATACGCGCGACCGCGCCCTTGAAAACATTGTCCTGGCCAACGAATCACTCAGCAAGCTACCCGCCTCGCCGTACAAAACAGCGCTCGCAGAACTAGGCGAATACGTGCTGGCCCGCGCCTCCTAAAGTGTGTCGTAGTTAACAAACCAGAATAACTAACTAGTTTACAACATCGCACAGCCATGAACGCTTGCATCTTGCGCGCACCGCGCTCTATAATCGCCCCCCGTCTATGGTCGTTAGGTGCAGTCAAAACAGCTAATTTTGACCCTTATGCCCCCACCTCGTATTACGCCAAGTCACAATGTAATAACACTGCTCTTGCGCACGCCGATCAACACAGACTGAATCGATGAATGTAAACATACAGCAAGCTCTCCGAAGCATTGTGCTGCTTTTAATTGCCACAGGGCTCACTGCCTGTGGTGGTGGCAGTGGCGGAGGCAATGGCCGCCTAAATAACAACAACAGCCCAGCCGATGATGCGGCCGCCACACTCAACAACCAGCAATCTCAGGTCCAAACCCAAGCCAATCAAGTCACACCACCTGCGCCAGCGCGCGTATCAGCTGATGTTCGCTTAGCGTGGGCGCCGCCACTGGAGCGCACCGACGGAAGTGAACTACCGTTTTCGGATATTAGCGGCTATCAAATCTCCTACGAAGACTCCAAAGGGCGCTTGCGCATAGCCCCTAAAGACACGCTATTATTAGAGCCTGCACAGAGTTCATACATACTTGAAGACCTGCCTGCCGATAACTACCAAATCAACATTTTTACGGTCGACACCAACGGCTTAATATCACCCGCATCAGCGACCATCACCCTGCAAGCCGATCAATTTCCGACCTCATAGCTCTCTCTAGCTCTCTTCACCGGTCACCAGCTTCCACGCCTCCAGGCTCAAAAATCAGCTTTTACAAACTCTGCGCATGCACGCACAGAAGTGCGAATATCCATTATAATAAACGCGTCTAAACCTCGGCGACTATCGCTAAACAGCCTCCGCCGACTCGTTAAGTAGTCATTTGTTTAGGAAAAACCGGTATCACGTTGACGATGGCTAGCGTCGCAACGCCAAAGGGCATCTAACACCCATCATCTCATTACAGTTTAAGTGCCAATGAAACCAGCCATTAAGCGCCTCGAAGCCCACGCCAGCACAACACTGCTAGCCTTACTCGATGACATGTTCGCCAGCTGCGACGATTTATTTTTTGACCTCACATCGCGCGCCCAGAGTAATTTAGAGCAAAACCTGTATTTCGAATCGATGCGCGAAGTACGCATACGCACCGAAGACTGTCGCGCTGATTTTGAAAAAGGCTTGCACAAAGGCTTTGCAGAAATCGGGCAGCCAGAAGGCGAGCAAAAAAAGTTAGACGACATCCTGATGGAAGATCTGGCGCTGGTTGATGAAGACCAGGCAGAGCTGGATGTGGCGATCAAAAGCATGACCACTCGAGCGCGCGCGGCCTCTAAAAACCCACTTTATGAATTTCATGCCCGCATAGAAACTTTGGTGCCCCATACCCTAAAGGATGAAGAAAACCCTCTTGATGCGGGCGCCCTCATCAAACTATTTGTTACCACCTCGCGCAATGTCCATATTGAAATCAAAGCCAAAATTATTTTACTCAAGCAATTCGAACGCTTTGTGGTTAATCGGCTTCCCGAAATATATGTGAGCGCTAATGCACTACTCGAAGAACTCGGCGTAAAATTTATTGACCAAAAGCGCCAAAAAATTAGCCGCGGAACTGCAGCAAAAAGCAGCCAAAGCAACTTTACCGAGGCTGCCGAGCAGGGCCTGCTCAATGATAATAGCGAACAGCACTATCTATATAGCAGCCCTGCGCTCGCCGACCTTAGCTCGCTACTCGAGAACTTACGCGGCTCAGCGCAGTTAAATCAGGGGCTGCAACTTGGGCGAGCGCCTCTGTTAGCCGCTAACGAAGGCACGCCCTTATCGAGTGCAGACTTACTAAATATTTTGCAATCGAGCACAATCAACCAAACCACCGAAAAAAATAATTTTGATTTGCGCGATTACATGCGGCAGCTATTGAGCCGTGAACAGGCAGACGATAAAAAGCTGGGTATTGCAAAAATTGATGAGGACATCATCAATCTCGTCGCTATGTTTTTTGACTTTGTGCTCGATGATCACAACATACCCGACAATGTCAAAGCGCTAATTGGCCGCTTACAGATGCCCATTTTAAAGGTCGCTTTAAAAGATAAAAGCTTCTTCACCAATACTGAGCACCCTTGCCGGCACTTTATCAATGAGCTCTCGCGTATCAGTATTGGTGTGGGCCAAAATGATACCAACGCTCATGAGCTACTTGAAAAAATGGAGCAGTGGATACATAACATTCAAAATGAATCTGAAAATATAGCAACCGCTTTTGGTAACGCCGCGGCAGAGCTAAAAACCTATAGTGCCAACGTTGACAAGCGAGCCGAGCTCGTTGAAAAACGCACGAGTGAAGGCGCCCAAGGGCAGGCGCGCAAGCAAATCGCCAAAATGAAAGCACAAAAAGCCATTCAAGATTCTATGGACGGAAAAGTCGTGGCAAAATCAGTGGCCGACTTTATCGTCAACCTCTGGCAACAAGTACTGTATCGAGCACAGATCAAAGAGGGTGACGAAAGCCCTGCTTGGCTGTCTCACCTGCAGACGATGCACGACCTTATTTGGTGCTCGCAACCTCACAATGATGAGAAATCGCGCCAACGGCTCGAACGCATCCGTGAAAACCTCATGAGTAAATTACGCCAAGGGCTCAAAGAGACAACGCTCAACAGCACTCAGATCAATTCGCTGGCTGAAAAAATCGATCAAACGATCGACGCTGTCAGCAGCGCTGCTCAAGACGTCACGCAAGTGAGCGATCTACAGCCATTTCAGGCCGACAAAGAAGTATCGCTCGAAACCCTATCAGAGCAAAAAAACTGGAAAGAAATGAGTGCTCTAGAGCGGCAACAAAAGCAACACCAAGCCCTGACCTATGAATTTATTGAACGCGCCGATTCGGTGCCCGTGGGGAGCTGGCTCGAATTTAAAGTGCCCTCAAGCGGCACCATTATTCGATGCAAACTTGCCGCCAAACTCGAAGGATCAGACACCTATGTGTTTGTGAATCGCCTCGGGTTCAAAGCCATCGAAAAACCGCGTAAAGAATTCGCCTTTGACCTGCAACGCAAGCGGGCCCGACTACTGAAATCAGGGCCGCTATTTGATCGCTCGCTGCATAAAATGGTCAGCGCGCTCAAAAGCACCAAGTGATGTCTAGTGTGGAGGTTGTATCAACTTCCATGCCTTACCCGAAAGTTAAGTATTGATCTATACTTTAATCTTACGCCTGCGCCGCCCTTCTCCGCGCCTTAGATAACCACGTTATGAACGCGCCCATGCCAGCCGACCATTTTTNCACCATTGATTTTGCCAGCCATCTAGCTGCGAGTATTTTACTTATTGCTAGCATAGCGATTTTGCGCAACAAAAAATCACCGGTACCTACCAACATAGGGTTGCAGCTACTGTGTTTTTCAGCCTTGCTCATGCAAATAGCTACCGCTGCTGCAGTATTAAAAGTCATCTCCCAGCCTTTTTATGGGGTGATGTTTTTCCTCAGCAACTCACTTTGGGTAGCGGCTCTCTTTAAGATCGTTGCGCAAGGTAGGCAGCGCCCCGTATCGGGCTGGCTCCGCCTTGGGGCGATCGGTATTTTGGCTGGTGCAGCTTTTGCACTACTAGCCGGCAACCAAGCCAGCATCACCAGCCAATTCAACATCAACGCACAAGTTTTGCGCTATGGCGCCTACACGCCGCTCATACTTGTTGCCGCACTCAATATTTATGCTTTACGGTTGCGCCACAAACAATTTCAGCATGATTGTCGATTGCTGCTCATTGGCTCTTTGATGTTTCTTGCTGTGCACACCTTGTACCTCCCGGTCATATTAAGCAGGGCCACTGAGCTGCATCTCTTAACTTACTTTCATAGCTTTATCGATGTAACCATTGCCTTACTTTTTCTGGCAGGCAGCATCAAACACCCTCCGGCTCAAGCCATATTTTTATCACGCAAGGTCGTTATATTTGGTTCGGTTGCACTACCGATTATTGTCTTAGCCACCTTTTTCATCATCGTCGGGCTCTTCATTAATCAGGCCGAGCTACGCTGGGGCACAGCTGCTCAAATTGGACTGATAGGACTAGGACTCGCCACAATCTACTCGCTTATCATGTCCAACCAAGTCCGCGACAACATCCGCGTGTCAGTCAATAAACATTTTTTTCGACATAAATATGATTATCGCAGCGTCTGGCTTAATTTAATCCAAACATTATCCAGCATATCTAACGACAGTGAGTTTTTTCGACTCGGCTTAGAATCGGTCGGTAATGTATTCAATGCACATGGCGGCGCCATGTGGCTAAAAAACTCTCGTGGTGAATTTGATTTGGTGAGCAGTTGGAATATCGATAGCATGGCCAACAAAAAATTTACCACTAGCGATGCCTTTATTGAGCCATTAGAAAAAGAAGATTGGATATATGCACTAACGAGCTCAGGAAAAAAAGATCACGATCGCCACCTTAAAAAAATTCCTGATAACATTAATGCCATACCCGATGTCTGGATTATTGCTCCATTGATGATTGGGCAAAAGCTGGTTGGGTTTTTCCTTCTTACCAAAAAAGAACAAAACGAGCCTCTAATTTGGGAAGATATCGACGTTATAAAAAGCGCCGGCAAACAACTGGCGGGTTACATTGTGCGACAGCAATCGGCTGAGCAACTGGCAGAGTCAAAGCAATTTGACACCTACAATAAGCTCACCGCATTTATCATGCACGATTTAAAAAACCTTATTGCACAGCAAGCTTTGGTAGTTGAAAACGCAAAAAAACACAAAGAAAATCCCGCGTTTGTTGAAGATGCAATACGCACTATTGAAAATTCAGTCAACCGCATGAGTCAATTATTAAAGCGCTTGCAACGCAACACTCATCAGCCAGCACGTCGCTCAATCTCCATCAAATCGCTATTGCTTGAAGCAATTCGTAAAAGCTCGGACCGCCAACCCTTACCCACCTTGCGCAGCGAGTCTGATGATGGATTTGTAGTGGCCGATCAAGACCAGCTAGTCATGATTTTAATGCATATCATTCGCAATGCTCAGGACGCCACCGCTAATAATGGCTTCATTGATATCAACGTGCAGCATGAAGAAAAATTTGTAAAAATAGAAGTAGAAGACAACGGTAGCGGCATGGATGAAGACTTTTTAACCAACCGACTGTTTAAGCCCTTCGAATCAACCAAGTCCAGTATGGGCATGGGTATTGGCGCCTATCAAGTTCGAGAATTCATACAGGCTATGGGCGGTGCTATTTTGGTTGCCAGCGAGGTTAATATTGGCACCAGCGTCTCTATTACACTTCCAATAGCCTATGCTGAATCGTAAACTGGCTAGCAGTACCTGAACTTTTTACAGCGCCCCATCAAGCATGGCAAGCTCTGAACAGACTAATGCTGCGATGATATGGCAATAAACTGACACGCGATCAACCCCATAGACAAGCAACGACAGGCCGACAGACAGACAACTATGAACGATAAATTTTTAGACCAAGTGGGCGATGAGAAAAAAACACTACTGATTGTCGAGGATGATGTTGGCCTGCAAAGCCAACTGCGCTGGCACTATGAGGAATATAATGTAGTGGTTGCTTCAAATCGAGCCGATGCGCTGGCCGCATTGCGCCGCGAACAACCCGCGGTAGTTTTACAAGATTTAGGCCTACCCCCAGACGAAGAAGGCGTTGAAGAAGGCTTTGCAACGTTAGAAGAAAGCCTCGCTATAGACCCCAGTGTTAAAGTAGTTGTAGTGACCGGACATGCGGATTACGACAATGCCTTGCGCGCGGTTAGCATGGGGGCCTATGACTTTTACCAAAAGCCTGTCAACACTCAAGTGCTCGACCTCATTGTGCAGCGCGCTTTCCAAATGGCTCGCCTCGAACACGAACTTCGCAAACAACAAGAAGAAGGCAAGTCTCCACTTGAAGGCATCGTTGCCAACAACCCCATGATGGTCAAGCTGTGCCGCTCAATCGAAAAAATTGCACCCACCAATGTCACCACACTGCTACTAGGTGAAAGTGGCACCGGCAAGGAAGTATTTGCCCGCGCCATTCATAACTTAAGCGAATACAAAGATAATTTATTTGTAGCCATCAATTGCGCCGCAGTGCCCGAAACATTAATTGAAAGCGAGCTTTTTGGCTACGAAAAAGGCGCCTTCACCGGTGCTAATAAACAAACATTAGGTAAAATTGAAACGGCCGAAGGCGGCACATTATTTCTTGATGAAATTGGTGACATGCCTTTGCCCGCCCAATCGAAGCTGTTACGCTTTTTACAAGAGCGCGTTATTGAGCGCGTAGGCGGGCGCAAAGAAATCCCAGTAGATGTACGAGTAGTGTGCGCCACTAANAAAGATTTACAAGCCATGGTGAAAGACAACACCTTTAGAGAGGATTTATTTTATCGCATTAGCGAAATTATTGTCGATATCCCTCCACTACGTGAGCGCCAAGGCGATAAAATATTACTGGCTCGCTTTATGCTCGAAAAATTTTCGCAAGAGCACAACAAAAAAATCACTGACTTCACACCCGCAGCTGCCACCGCCATAGAATCTTATGATTGGCCAGGCAATATCCGCGAGCTTGAAAATAAAATAAAACGCGCGGTCATTATGGCTGAAGGAAAAAAGATAGATGCGCTGGACTTAGGACTAGCTGAAGATGATGAACTATCTATTAACCTACGCACTGTTCGACAAAACGCAGAAAAAGGCGCCATTAAAACTGCGCTGGCTATTGCTGATGGAAACATGTCGGCCTGCGCCAAGCTACTCGGGGTCACTCGCCCAACACTATACGATTTAATGAACAAGTATGATTTATCTAACGATTAAAAATAGCATGACTAATTGAATAAAGTTAAATCAACCCCGCTTAAACAGACAAATAAGAGATAAACATATGTTCTGCCCTGACGCACGTGAAATACTCAATGCTCTCTGCGGTCGTTTAATCGCACGAGCTTCAGGCTGGTGTTTTTTCATTTTTCGCTTAAAACTAAATCAACCGATGAACCGTTGGAGCTTGGTTTGTTTAAGCGCAATTTTTTTACTGGCATGCGAACCCTCCAATGAGCGCCGCGCTGAGCTGGTTGATATTCATGTAAAGCAGGCCAATTCGTATTTAAAATCGGGGCAATACCGCGCTGCAAATATTGAAGCAAGAAATGTCATCCAAAAAGCGCCAGAGCAAGCAAAAGGGTTTATTTTGATGGCTAAGATCCTCGTTGATTTAGGCCAGTATAAAAGCGCTCTAGGCGTGTTAGATCAATCACCTGAGCAATCTAACAACAATGAATATATCGCCATACGTCTTGAGGCGTTATTAGGTCGCGGCAAATTCGCTACGGCTATTGCCGAACTTGAAAATAACCCGAGCTTTAGTGATGCCCAACCGATACACGCGAAGTTATTAGAAGCGCGCGCGCTTATTGGCTTAAAAGAAGTTGATCGGGCTCGAGAAATTTATCAAATCCTATCGAATCAAGATGCAAACAATCAAAAAGCGTTACTCGGACTCGCCGATACCGCAATTCTTGCCAATGAGCTTGAAACTGCCGAAAGCCTGTTGCTTAAGGCCGGCGAACTTGATTCTGAAAACATTGATATTGGCCTACTCCAGGCAAAGATCGCAATTGCCAGATTAGACTTTTCTACAGCAGAAGATCATTTATCCGACTCGCTCATCAAGCTGACCAACACTGACACCATCACGCCTGCAAAAGCCACAATCCTAAGCGCACTTGCCGAAGTCTTAGTTAAGCAGGGCCGATCGGCAGAGGCCTTAATTTATACACAAATATTGGCCGAGGCCTTCCCAGGCTTTGAAGTTGCCCAGGAACAATATCGTGTGGCGCTTCAAGCTTTTCAGTTGGGTGAATGGGAAAAAGCCAGTGAAGTCCTAAGCCAGCTATTAGAGGAGTTTCCTAATTTTGAAAATGCCGGGATGCTACTGGCCATTATTCAATACCAACAGGGTGATTTTGACACCGCATCAGACTATCTCAATGAAACCATTGACCCTGAATTGGTTCACCCCGAAATAACTCGCCTAGCGGCATTGTCCAACTTGCGCTCAAACCGACCACAGCAAGTGATGGACATGCTCGAGGCTTTCCCTGCGACTAACAACGACGCTAAGTTGCTCGCCATTTATGGTCAGTCTGCGTTAATGAGGGGCGATACAAGCAAAGGTGTTAATGCCTTAGAGCGCGCCATAGAGCTTGAACCTGCGATCATTCCAGCCTATACAACACTGGCCAGCTATTACACCGAGAAAAGCCCCCCTGAGCCGATCAAAGCTTTAGAGTATTTGCGTGCAGCGTATGTTCATGACAACAGCGACCCCGCACTCTTAACACGCCTCGCGCAGCAACTTATTAGCGTAGGTGAAATCGCCGAAGCCGAACAACTGATCACCGAACAACTCACGAAACGCCAGCGAGATGCGGTATCGTTGCAACTGGCTGGGGGGTTTTATGCCACCCAAAAAGATTACGTGAAAGCCACAGACTTCTATGAAGCTGCGCTGGAAAGCGATCCGCAAAATTATCGGGTAGCCCTGCAACTTGCCGTCATCGCACAACTCAAGCAAGTTGGTTATGCCAGCGTACTCAACGCCTACAGTCGGGCTGCCTCAATAGAGCCTCAGCAAACGAGAGCCTATGAAGGTATGTTACGCACTGCACAAAATACCGAACAAGTCGCCGCTGCTGTTAAGCGCATTGAAACACTGGCTAATGACGAAAACACGGGGGCTGGGGTCGCTGTACTAGCAGCCTATTTTTCATCCGTAGGTGATATCGATAAAGCAGAAAACTACCTTGGCCAATTAAATGACCAAATTATCGACCCCGCCTTACTAGAGCGCACCCAATTAAATGTGTATTACGCCAGTGCCAATCGTAGTTTTGATAATGCGCAATACGCGCAGGCGAAAGATAAAATATTCGCCGCTCTGCGCCTCAGACCCAAAGCGCTGCGGCTTTTATCAATGTTGACTGAAATTGAAATAATTAATAAGCAGTATTCTGAAGCTGAAAAGCTCGTTGCACAAATCGGCAAGCTGAGCGAGCCCCTTAGCCTACAACTGGCCGGCGACCTTTTTACCGCCAAAGCAGAAATCGACAATGCGATTGATGCCTACTCACAAGCTTGGGAAATTCGACCCAACGAATTACTCAGCAAAAGGCTTTATGCATTGCTGAACAAAACCAATGCCCGCCAAGCGGCAACATTTTTACAGCAGTGGCTGACGGCCAACCCTTCTAGCCGTGCTGCAGCGGCTTTGCGCTCACGTGACCTGTTAGTTGCCGGCGATTTTAACCAAGCCATTCCCTTGCTGGAAAGAATTCGTGAAAATACCCCCGATAACGTGACTAACCTGAACAATCTGGCCTGGGCTTATCAGCAGGTAGGCGATGCGCGCGCGGCATCTGTGGCGGCTAAAGCTTACCAGTTGGCGCCTGACACAGCAGCTGTAGCCGATACCTATGGCTGGATTCTCTATCAAAATGGAGCGCGCGAACAGGCTATTGAACTACTAGAGCGAGCCGTTGAGCTTGATAGTAGCAACGCCGAGATAGCGGCGCATTTGAACGAGGCGAAAAATGGCGCTTAAAAAGTGCGGCCTAATAAAGCATCGAGCTTGTGCGCTGGGCTCGTAATGGAAAGACGCATCGCCACCATGAGCTAATAAATACTGAACCACTGATAACGGACTGCTATGCAAAATGCCATCACCATTGATGTCGAAGACTACTTTCAAGTTGCGGCACTAGCTAATTGGGCGCCCACTAAAAGCTGGGATGATTTTGAGCTGCGCGTTGAACGCAATACCGATAAAATATTACAGCGCTTTGATGAACATTCAATTAAGGGCACCTTTTTTGTACTGGGCTGGATTGCTGAGAAATGCCCACAGGTGGTCAAAAATATTGTGGCAGCCGGGCATGAGCTTGCCAGCCACGGTTATAGCCATCAATTAATTTACAACCAAACGCCCGACGTATTTAGAGAAGAAACGATTCGTAGCAAAAAACTGTTAGAAGATATTAGTGGCGTAGCCGTTAACGGCTATCGAGCGGCCAGTTATTCCATTACCAAAAAATCGCTATGGGCGCTCGACACGATTGCCGAAGCCGGCTTTACGTATGACTCAAGTATTTTTCCGGTGAAGCACGACCGCTACGGCATTCCTGATGCGGTTGAGGTTCCTCATACGCTCACTACCCCAGCTGGGCACAAGATCACTGAGTTCCCTATCACTGCATTAAAACTTGCCGGCTACAAACTGCCTATTGCCGGTGGCGGGTATTTTAGGTTGTTCCCTTACTGGTTTAGTCGCTGGGGTTTGCAGCGCGTGAACACAGCACAAAAGCAGCCCTTTGTGTTTTATTTGCATCCATGGGAAATAGACCCCGAGCAACCCAAGTTAGCGGCCACTGGATTATCGAAGTTCAGGCATTACAATAATTTAGAGGTGTGTGAGCAGCGCTTCGAACAATTGCTGGCTGATTTTGAATTTACAACCGTTGCCAATGTGTTGCGTGCAAAGTCGCTGCTTTAACTCGCAAGTTGCAGGCAAGTAGTCCTATTAAGGTGATATTATTCAGGCTGCCCGCTTCAAGTGGCCCTACTCAAGCAGCCTTTTTCAAGCAGCTCTTTTCAAGCAGCTGTGGCGAAACAACGCTAACCAGCAATGTTTAGCTCGATATTTATTGTGGGGTTGTTGCCGCGTCCTTGCTCAACTTCGCTGCTTTGCATAAGCTAGCACAGTGATATTTTTTAGTGCCCAACTATCGACAGACTGATCGGTACAGATTCAAATAGGCGGCGCTATTTTTCTCGGCGGCATAACCATCGGCTAAACGCTGTAACGCTTTAGTCGCATACTGCTGCTGTAAGTCTTTAGATTCAATAACCGTGCAAATTGCTTGCGCATAGGACGCTGGGGACTGCTCGCCCACCAGATGGCCACAATCGCCAGCATTGAGTAATTCTTTTAACCCTCCCACATTGTGAGCAACAATAGGTAATTCGCAGCGCATAGCCTCCAGCAGCGTCATGGGCGTGCCTTCATGGTCAGAACACATTACGAGTAAATCGAGCGACTGCAAATACGGCATCGCCGATGGCACATGACCGACAAACTCAATATGCTCAACAATACCTAACGATTGCGCCTTCGCTTCGCTGGCGGCGCGCAATGGACCATCGCCAATAATCCAAAACCGAAAATTTTTCTCTGGTTTATCAGACAGCAATGCAGCCGCCATATCGAGAAAAAGATCGATGCGTTTAACAGGCACCAAACGACCCACAATACCAACATGAATATGCCCAGCTGGCAAACCGATGGGAGCATCGGTAACAGGCTCGCTCAGAGCAATGCCATTGCGTATTACCTCAATATGCTTAACCGGATAATACTGTGCCAGCTTTTGCGCCAAATCATCGCTCACGGCCACCACGCGCCGCTGCATGAAGCGCCCCATCCATCGATCTAGCAGCGCTACAAAATTACGGGGGGAAAATCGGCCAAAGTTGAATTCAGAGGCACCATGCGCCGTTCGAACCGATGGCGTTTGGGTGCGCAACCCGCACAGTGCCGCCANTACATTTTCTTTTTNTCGGTGAGAATGCAGAATATCGGGCCGCAGTTGTGTGCAATGAGCAACCAGTTGGCCATAAATTTGAGCAAAAGATAAACGGCCCTCGTCAAAAATAGTCACCGCCACCTGAATATCGCGCAATCGGCTGGCCAGCTGGCCCTCATTGAGCAATACCACATGTAATTCGACATCCTCACTCAGGTTTAACTGCTGACACAGATTAAACAACTGTACCTCTGCGCCCGCCCACAAATCACCCGATGCAACTTGCAACACGCTCAATGGTGCTTGTGCCGTCGCTCTCCGGGATGGCTGGGGGCTCGATACGTTGGACTGTCCTGCAGGCAAAAGTGATGACCCTATCAGTTAAAAATGGGGAAAATCCCGTAATCATTATAGAGAGGACTCGCATCATCTACACTGATTAATATACTAACCTACACTGCGCTTATGGAGCGAGCCTTGCGCCGAAGCTACCACGCAGACTAATTTTAGACCGAACTCAAAAAGCACCGACAGGATCTTCATCACCCCATGGAATATTTACTCATTATTTGCATCATCGGTGCAATTTACAGCTACGCTCTTTACCCGCTCATACTCGCTTTTGTACCCAAACGCCATTTGCTAGCCACCGCCGCAAGTCACGACTTTGTTCCCACGGTCGATTTGATTATCACGGCGCACAATGAAGCGAGCCGTATCCAAGAAAAAATTGAGAATGCCTTACTGCTGGATTACCCTCGCGACAAACTCACTATTATTGTGGCCTCCGACGGCTCTACCGATGCCACCAATGCCATTGTCGAGAGCTATGCCCATCGCAGCGTGCAGCTGGTAGACGTCACCGAACACGACGGCAAAGAACATGCTCAGCTTTGCGCTATTAAAGCCAGCCATAACGAACTCATCGTTTTTTCTGATGTGGCCACACAAATGGAAACCGACGCACTCCAAAACCTCGTTGCGCTGTTTAGCGACGCACACGTTGGTGCGGTATCTAGCGAAGACCGCTTCATTGCAGACTCAGGCGATATTGCCGGTGAAGGTTTGTATGTTAAGTATGAAATGTGGCTGCGCCAACTTGAGTCAGAGCGGGCCGGGCTAATTGGGCTTAGCGGGTCTTTTTTCGCCGCCCGCCGTGAAATTTGCGACCACTGGGACACACGCTCACCGAGTGACTTCAACACCGCTTTGCAATGCAAC
>JGI20153J14295_10000365_pt1 | contig 38393 bp, 57 predicted proteins | sample COG_03_FD_14295 | JGI IMG/M metagenome (IMG submission 14295) | reverse complement strand
ATCCCGAATGCGATGGAGTTGCCGATCGGGCTTATAACTAAGTGGCAGAATCTGGAGCCGCTTATATCGAAGAAGAAGATCGAATACTTTAATGGCGACGACGGCAACGTCTGGGCGGTAAGCGATTCTCTGTTTCTGTACAAAGTCTCAGAAGAGAACCCGGTTCACGAAAAGGTTCGAATCGTTGGCATTCTGCGCCAGAACGAAGACAGCAAAGAACTGGTATTCGACTCCGAGATGTTCGAAGATACGGACGAGCATAGACATTACGCTCGCAAAAACAATCTATTGCTGCTGGTATAGGAGACAAGCATGGAAAGGGATTCACTGGACGCCGATCTGGATCGGTGGCAAGACGAGCAAGACGAAGACGCGAACGACATGGAAATTGATCGACTGGAATGGCTCGCAGATAACTGCGATTTTGAAGACTAAAATTTTCCCGGGAGGAAATTATGGAAATCACTGCAAAACTCAACCGAGCTATCGAAGCTCACATCGAAGCGAACGTCGACCAATATATTCAATTTGGCGAGTTCGACCCATCTCTCTCTGCTCTACGCAATACGGTTCGACTCATCGAAGATTACTCCGATACGTCGTATCTGTATGAAGCAATCGACGGAGACACTGAGATCGCCAGAGATCTCTATCTGCTCGCTTTTGACCGCGAATACTATCAAGAGTCACCAGTGGTACTTAAACTGCGCAAAAGGCTCATAAATAACGCATCTCGCATTCTCTGCAAGTACGAGCATCTCGCATGGCGTCTCTGGGACGATAATCTCGGCATAGATCAATCGCCCGGGGAACCAGACATAAACGTCCAGATGCCGGAACTCAGAGCGATGGGCAAGCTGATCGCTGACTTCGAAACGGAGTTTGCGAAGATATGAAATGGATTCTAATTCTCAAAATAATAATCGCCGGGCAGACTAGCGTCGAAACTAGAGAGTTCCCGACTGAGGCAACGTGCAATCTCAACGGCCGAGTCTGGTTATCCGAGCAACTAATAAAGGTCGAAGATGAGATATTTTCGATCACTTACGAGTGCAAAAATGATTCTATTCGATAAGTTCGAAGACGCTCTGGAGGAAGCCGAGTGGTGCGCCAAGACAGACCGGGCGATCTACTACATAGTTCTCTGGAAGGGCCAATTCAGGGTGTCAAAGAAGCGCCGCATTCAGCTCACCAGAGCGCGGCTCGAAGTAGGATTCGGGGAGGCAGGGAAATGAGCGACGGATCATGGGCTGGCGGCAAAGGCTCAAAGCCGAGAAAAGTCGACCGGAAGAAGTTCGACGATAATTACGACCGGATATTCGGCAAGTCTAAACCGCGTGAAAATGTGGAAAAAGACAAAAAGAAGGCGCAGAAAAGTGATTAAGTATCACGGAACGCCAATCGGCGGTAAAACAACAGACGCAGCGGAACTTCTTAGAGGTAGGCATGGGCTGGTAAGTATTGCGCATCCAGAGCAGTTAAATGTGGTTCTGGAGAACTGCCAATCTTTTGTTCTCGATAACGGGGCTTTCAGTGAGTGGAAGAAATCTGGAAGCGAGATTGACTTCGACGCTTATGCGGACTGGGTAAAGTCTCTCTATCGGCATCCGAATTTTGATTGGTGTTTAATTCCAGACAAGATCGACGGAACAGAGGAAGAGAATGTTCAGCTCGTTAATAAATGGCTCAGAATGGGCTTAAGAGCAAAAGGCGTTCCGATCTGGCATCTTCACGAGAGTTTGGAGTGGCTGGAATGGATGATCGACCGATTCGAGTGGGTAGCAATCGGCAGTTCTGGGCAGTGGGCTACTCCGAACACAAAGGGATGGTGGGCGAGAATGGGTGAAGCAATGAGTGTCTGCTGCGACTCAGAAGGACGGCCAAGAGCTAAACTTCACGGCTTAAGAATGCTCGATCCGAGTATATTTACCAATCTGCCATTAGCATCTGCCGATAGCACTAATGCTGCCAGAAATAATAACCAGCTAAGTCGGTTCGGTATGTATGCGCCGCCATCTGCCGGGCAAAGGGCATCAAATATAGCGGCCAGAATTGAATCGTTTAACTCTGCTCCGGTCTGGCTGGGTAAAAAACAGCAATCTCTGGATCTCTTCTAATGATTAGCCCGCTGCTATGCGTCGCAATGGCTGTTTATTTTGAGGCCCGGGGAGAGCAGCAAATCGCCGGGCTGATAGCGGTCGCAGAGGTTATCGAAAATCGTGTTCAAGACTCTCGGTTCCCGGACGATCACTGCTCGGTCGTTAAGCAGGGGCGATACTGGGGCGGGCATCCGATCAAGCACCAGTGTCAGTTCACCTTCTACTGCGACAGGAAGCCGGAGACGGTCAGAGACCATGAATCTTGGCGAACTGCTCTACTGGTAGCAAGCAAAGCGCTAAACGGTGAATTCGTCCCGGTAACACATGGGGCAACTCACTATCACGCGAAGTCGGTCAATCCGTACTGGTCTCACGCCGGGGAGCTGACTCAGGCCATCGGAAGCCATTTATTCTATAAGCTCTGATTGTGCTATACTCTGCGGGTGCGATGCTTGGGGCGTCGCTATCATTGCGCGGGGCTGCAAATGAAGAAAGGAAATCAGGGCGACGGCGGTGGTCGTCCGCTAATCGTATTCGATGACACTCAAATCGCACAGGTCGAAGCGCTGGCCGCAGTGCTATCCAAAAAGCAACTTGCCGACCATATGGGCATCTCTGACACAACTCTCAGGGAGATAGAAGCTCGTCAGCCAGATGTTTCTGATGCGTATAAAAGAGGAAAGGCCAAAGCAATCAGTCGCATGGGCCAGTCTCTCATCATGCAAGCCGAAGACGGTAACACGTCGGCAGCGATCTTCTATCTGAAGACGCAAGCAGGATGGCGCGAAGCAGATCAAGATCTCGGCAATCACAATATTACTCTGCAAATTGTGAAGCCAGATGGCGCAAATTAGGCCGACGCTGCCGCAGTATAACTACATGGTCTCAGAGGCTCGGTTCCCGGCGCTCGTCGCTGGATTCGGCGCTGGCAAGACTGAAGCGGCTATTCTGCGGTCTATCTTCGGACTGATCTCGAACCCGGGCACGAATCGCGGCTTTTACGAGCCGACTTACGATCTGATCCGGGTTATCGCGTGGCCGAGATTCGAAGAGATACTCACGGCGATGGGGCTTCCGTATAGGCTGCAAAAGACTCCGATCAACCAGATCACGATCGCTGGTCACGGCTCGATAATCTTCCGCTCGATGGAGAACCCGAACAGAATTGTGGGTTACGAACACGCGGATGCAGACATCGACGAGCTAGATACGCTCTCGAAGACCAACGCATCACACGTCTGGCGACAAGTAATCGCCCGTAACCGTCAGCACAAGCCGTCCGGGAAGCCGAACACCATAGGCGTGACAACGACGCCAGAAGGTTTCCGATTCGTCTATGAGGCGTGGAAGAAAGACCCGCAGCCGGGTTACGAGATCATCCAAGCGCCGACGCATTCGAATCCGCATCTACCGGAGGGCTATATTCAGTCGCTGCGCGATATCTACCCGGATCAGTTGCTGACGGCGTATCTCGAAGGCCAGTTCGTCAATTTGACACAGGGCACGGTCTACTGCGGGTACTCTCGGCACGACTGCAACTCACACGAAGAAATCCAAGATGGCGAGCCGTTATTCATCGGCTGCGACTTCAACGTCACTCAGCAATGCGCCGTGGTCTATGTACGCCGGGGCGAAGAGTGGCACGCCGTAGATGAACTGATTGATATGTACGACACGCCGGACATGGTTCGAATCATCTCTGAGCGTTACGCAGACCATCACGTCACGATTTACCCGGATGCTTCGGGCAGGGCCAGAAAGACCGTAAACGCCAGCACGTCCGACATTGCTCTCATCGAGCAAGCAGGGTTCTCGGTCAGAGCGAAGAAGTCGAACCCGGCAATCAAAGACCGAGTGATGGCTACGAACGCAGCGTTCGAAAATGGTTTGCTATACATAAATGCGCTAAAATGTACAGGAGTGGCAGAATCGTTCGAGCAGCTCGCTTACGATAAGAACGGAATGCCAGACAAGAATTCAGGTTTAGATCATGCAATCGATGCGGCGACGTATCCGATCGCATACGAAATGCCAATCGTGAAGCCAGTGGCTCACATACCGATAAATTTCAGCGTATAGGTGAATATATGCCAGTTTCAGAAACCCATGCTGAGTACAACAAGAACGTAGATAAGTGGAAGCTGACTCGCAACGCGGCCACAGGCTTGAGTTTCGAAGATGCTCGGCACTACATCATGCGACGTACTCACGAAGAGCAAGACCAGTATTACCATCGCGTCGAGAAGGCGATATATACGAACTACACCGGCAGAACGCGCGAAGGGCTGAAGGGCGCGATATTTCGTCTGCCGCCGCGCATCGAGCTGCCGCCAGATATGGAATTCATGCTGGAGAACGCCGACGGCGCTGGGCAGTCACTGACGCAAGTATCGAAGCTCGCAGCGGATGAGGTAATGGAGACCGGGCGATTCGGTCTGCTGGCTGATTATCCGATGGTCGACGAAGATCTCACGGTCGAGCAAGTTCGCAGGATGAAGCTACAGCCGCACATTGCGACTTATACTGCCGAGTCGATTATCAACTGGCACGTTCACGTTCTAAACGGTCGCCGCCAGCTCGGAATGCTAGTGCTGAAAGAGAACTCGCCAGTTCACTACGACGAATTCACTTGGGACTATGTGGATCGCTTCCGGGTTCTCAGGCTCAACGATAGCCAGCAGTACACGCAGCAGCTATACGACGAGAACGGCGACGCAATCACCGAAGAGATCGTAATTCGTGGCGCAAGCGGTCAGCCGTTCGACTACATCCCGTTTCACTTCATCGGAAGCCGGGACAATCTGCCGGATGTCGACGAGCCGATTCTGTACGACATCGCCCGGGTGAATATCGGGCACTTCCGCAACTCAGCGGATCAGGAGAACAATCTCTCGGTTCACGGCGGCGGTACTCTGGTCGTCTCTACTGATATGAGTCCAGAAGCATTCCAAGCAGCGAACCCGGGCGGCATTACAGTCGGCGAGAACGCTGGTCTGATACTCTCTGAGGGCGGCAAAGCAGAACTACTGCAACTGGGTTCAGCTAGTGCGATCGGCACTGAGATGACCCATAAAGAGCAGATGATGGTTCAGATCGGAGCCAAGATCATTACGAAGACCGGGCAGCGGACAGCCGAAGAGGCTCGCATCCAAGCGACTTCCGAGAACTCGATGCTCGATACGATGGTCGGCAATATCGACGAAGCGTTTACCGCAGTTCTCTATGACTGCCGAGCGTTCATCTCGCCAACAGATGCCGAGATTGTATTCTCTCTGAATGACGACTTCTACGCGGACACTATCGCGCCGCAGGAGATTATGGCAATGATTCAGGGCAGCGACGCGGGTGTAATGCCGAAGATCGACATCGTGCGCCGTCTCATCGATGCCGGGTGGATACAATCCGAAGGCACGCCGGAAGACATTCTCTCGGATATCACTCAGGAGTCGCCGCTCTAAATGAGTGCTAACGACTATCTGCTGGATGCTGGGATAAAGCACCAGATATACGTCCAGCGCTACGCGGGCGGGCAGGTGAAAGATCTGGTCAAGTATCTCGACGATGCTCAGGCCGAGATTCTTGGCAAGCTCGACGGCGTGGATTCTCTGGCAGAAAGTCGGTCGCTGCAACGCAAGCTCGACCAGATAACAGCGCTACAAAGCGACGCTCTGGAAAAACTGAGCAAAGGAATAACCGATAACGCCGCAGATTTCGCGGAGTATGAGGCAGAGTTCGCCGTAAAGACGATGAACACGGCCGCAGCGGCATCGGTTACGCTTCCGGCATCCGAGCAACTTAGGGCGTTAGTGACTCAGGCTCCGATGCAACTGGCAATCAGCGGCAAAGCGGGAAGCACGATTCAGTCGCTAACACTGGGCCAAGCGGCGACGCAGTTCTCGAAAGACAAAGCAGCAGAGATCACTCGAACGATTCAGCGCGGAGTGGTTGAAGGTTCGACGGTTCAATCGCTGACCCGGCAGATCGCAAGTGTTACGAATAAACACAAACGACAAGCCGAAGCGCTGGTTCGAACTAGCGTCAATCACATCTCGTCGGAGGCTCGCTCAGCAGTAAACCGGGCGAATGACGATATTCTGAAGGGCGAAGAGTACGTCTCGGTTCTCGATGGCCGCACGACGATCGGCTGCGCAGCGCTGGATGGCAAGATACTCGGGTTCGACGAGCCGCCATTCACTCCGCGCCATTGGAACTGCCGATCTCTTCGCGTCCCGGTGCTAAAGGATGAGTATCAAGAAGGAGGACTCGAAGGAACCCGGGCCAGCGTTCAGGGGCCAGTATCAGCAAAGCGAACCTACAGCGGATGGCTGAAAGATCAGTCGCCAGAGTTTCAAAACGGAGTTCTGGGGCTGGAGCGGGCAAAGATGTTCAGGGCCGGAAAGCTAAGTCTGGATGATTTTGTGGATTCTAACGGCAATCCGATCTCTCTGAAGCAGCTACAAGTGCTAGACGGTGCGACAAATGTGCGCAAGACGCCGAAGGTCGTTCCGAAGCCGACTCCGGGCACTGGCAAGATACCCGGGCAAGCGAAGAAGTTCGTTCCGGCTAAGACGATCAAAGAAGCAGAGAAGTTCGCTATCGATAATGATCTGGCGAGAGTTGCTAAGTTCGGCAAACTGGACGTCGCTATCGCTAATGAGATGAATCAATCGATGCTAGAGAACATCGAGCGAATGCCCGCTCTAAAGGGGCGAATGAGTTTCATCGGATCAGCGCAAGAGAACGGACGACTCTGGAATGAAGGCAATTTTCAATACACGCTTTTCCAAGTGAGATCAATGTATCCAAACAAAAGCGAAGAACAGAAATATGCAATCGCCAAAAAATACGCAAAGAAAACAAAAACATCGGGGAAGACTTACGCATTCGCTAGAGATAAAAATCGCGGAATAAATGCTGATTTCTTCAAAGACGTGGACGGCATCGCTTATAACGAAGCATGGGGTAAGAAAGCGTCAGTCGATAAATTCAAAGCATCTCTGGCTAAAGATGTCGAAAGTAAATGGCATCCAGAGGGAACCGCTACTCTTCGATCAGTAATGGATCACGAGATCGGTCACCAGATAGATTATATGCTGGGGCTTAGCAAGAACCCCGATCTACAGAAACTATTTAGGGAAAACCGGGAGAACATGGGCGAAGTTCTGAGCCGATACGGAAACAAGAATATCGCCGAGTTCATCGCCGAGAGCTGGGGTGAATATATTAACAATCCAACGCCGAGACCATTGGCGAAACAAGTAGGGGACTTGATGAATGCCGAATACGCAAAGCAATTCAAAGATTTTGGATCTTGATCTAATAGACCCGGACGAGACTATCTCAGACGTTTACTATTCGCTCGATGATGCTCTCGAAGTCGCCAAAGAGTTCCCGGAACTAGAAAAGGGCGTTCTGGCGATACTAAAAAAAGACTACGATATAGCGGAGGGTAAATGAAAACGAAAATTCATGTAAATCAGCACCATATTAGAGCAAACAGCAAAGGCCAAGACCTGCCAGTTCTTACGGTGAAAACCTACAAGCAAAACATAAAGTGCAATCAAGTTCAGATAAACGGCCCGAGCACGGTTGTTTATAGCCCGGAAAAACCGCTTTCGTGCGGGGCGAAGGTCTGGATAGAAACCGAGTCGGAAGTTTTGACTGGTTAAATTCGCTAAAATTTGGCAAATATGTTCACTTTTGGCGAATAGTGCTATAATTCACGCAACGCTGCGGGGCAGCATAAAAATGTACGGGGTACAGCATGGGCTTACAATACGCAGTCGAAGATCTCGAAGGTCTCGACGAAGCAGTTCAATCTCTTTATGAACAGGACGGTGATCGATATATCTTGAGAGTCGAAGGCATTCCCCAGCCGGAGGATACCAGCGGACTCAAAAGCAAAGTCCAGCAGTTAATGGACGAAGCGAAAGATGCGAAGCGACGTGCGAAAGAATTAGAGTCGCAGAAACAGCAGCAAGAGATGGAGACCGCTCAAGAAAAGGGCGAGTTCAAGAATCTCTGGGAACAGGCTCAGGCGAAGCTCGCCGAGAAAGACGCAGAGCTGCAAGAGTTCACGACAAAGATCCAACAGAAAGACATAAATATCGCTGCACGCGGTATCGGCTCGCAACTTGCGAAGTCAGACGCCAAACGGGCGGAGGTATTGGCCGATTATGCTTCACGGTATGCTCGGCACGACGGCGAGAAGGTTCAATTCTTAGTGGGCGGGATGGAAGTAGACTCATCCGCACTGATGGATCATCTGGCGAAAGAATTTCCGTTTTTGGTTGACGGCTCATCGGCTACCGGGGGTGGCGCGACGAGTTCTGCAAGTAGCGGGGCTACGAAATCACTTAATCGAGCCGACTTTGACAAATTGGCGGCATCCAAAAAGATGCAGTTCGTGAAAGACGGCGGCATCATCTCTGACTAATAAGGTATTTAAATCATGGCTAACACTTTAACCAATCTCACTCCAGATCTATACGAAGCGCTTGATACCGTTTCGCGTGAACTGGTCGGTATGATCCCAGCGGTAACACTCGATGCGAATGCAGAGCGTGCGGCAAAAGGTCAAACAATCCGTAGCGCAGTTGCTCCAAGCTCCGCTGCTGCTGACATTACTCCAGCGCAGAAAGCTCCCGACACTGGCGACCAGATAATCACTAACAAGACTCTGAGCATCTCGAAGTCTCGTGGTGTGGCAATCCGCTACAACGGCGAAGAGCAGCGCGGTCTGAACACTGGCCCGGGCTACAACAGCATCCTTCAGAACCAATTCGCTCAGGCGATGCGCACTCTGACTAACGAAGTTGAAGCGGATCTCACTGCGCTTTACTCTCAGGCGTCTAACGCATACGGAACTCCCGGCACTACTCCATTCGGTACTTCTGGCGATTTCAGCGACGCTTCATTCGCTCTCAAGCTGCTAAAAGACAACGGCGCACCGTTGACTGGTAACCAGCTCGTCGTAAGCTCTGCTGCTGGCGCTTCAATGCTCGGTCTGCAAAGCCGCATCGACGTTCAGGGCAACGACTCTATGCTACGTCAGGGCGTTATGCTCTCAACTGCTGGCATGGACATCCGCGAGTCTGCGCAAATCAATGCTCACACTAAGGGCACTGGCGCAAACTACGTCACAGACGGCGCAGCATCTGAGGGCGATACTGTTATCTCTCTCAAGACTGGTACTGGCACTATCTTGGCGGGTGATACAATCACTTTCGCTGGTGACGCGAACAAGTACGTCGTAACAGCAGCTCTCGCGGCTGGTGACGTGACTATCGCGGCTCCCGGTCTGAAGGCAGACGTAGCGGGCGACGTAGCGGTAACAGTCGGCAACGGCTACGCTGCGAACATGGCGTTCAACCGCGACGCGATCGTTCTCGTAACACGCGCTCCGGCTCGTCCAGTTGAAGGCGATCTCGCTGAAGACGTAATGCTCATGACAGATCCGCGTTCAGGCATCACGTTCGAAGTGTCTATGTATAAGGAATACCGTCAGGTTCACTTTGAAGTAGCACTCGCTTGGGGCGTCTCAGCCATCAAGCCAGAGCATATGGGTATTCTGCTCGGCTAAAAGTGATCGCGGGGCGTCTTCGGGCGCTCCGCATCATTCACGGAGAGGACTATGCACGCACTACCAACAGTAAAGATCGACCGGGATGGGCAAGCAGTTACCATCAACGAGTCTGATTTTGATCCCAAGACAATGACGCTATTCGGTGAAAAGCCAGCGGCAAAGCCGAAGGCAGAGCCGAAGAAGACTCGCAAGCCCAAAGCGGAGAGCTAAATGGCTACTATCATCGTCGAAGACGGCTCAATCGTCCCAAACGCGAACAGCTACGTCACTACTGCCGAGTTCACTCAGTATTGCGCAGACCGTAATATCACGATCTCTGGCACTTACGGAGACGAGTCGCAATTGCTTATCTTGGCGATGGACTATTTCGAGCAACAGCCGTTTCGCGGCATTAAGTATATCGAGACACAGCCGCTCCAGTATCCGCGTTCGGATTTATGGATCGACGGCTATCTCACAGATTCAGACCAGATTCCACAGTTGGTCAAAGATGCGCAGATCACTATCGCCATCTCTATCATGGCGGGCAACGATCCGCTCTCAACAGTAGATCGAGCAGTGAAGAAAGAGAAGGTCGACGTACTCGAAGTGGAGTATATGGACAACGCTTCTATCTCTACAGTTATTCGAAGCATCGGCAACGCAATGCGCAAGCTGGTGACATCAAGCACTGGCGGCAACAATATCCGAACCATTAGGGGCTGATATGGGCGTTAATTACACAGCTCTCGAAGGAACTGCGACGCGATTGCTCCGAGATAACGGTCAGGCAATCACGTTCAGCTATGAAACTGGCGAAGTCATTAACCCGGCGACGGGCGTTGTAACGACGCCAGCGAGCGAGTCTACTGTCAGTGGATACGGAGTGGCGACAAACTTTAAGAACGCCGAGATAAATGGCGACACTATTTTATCGTCAGATCTAAAGCTGCTCGCCAGTAATGTGGCATCTGAGCCGAAAGCGAACTGGAAGGTCGGCGTAAACGGTAGGACTTGGCGCGTAATGCAAGTCTCACCAATAAACCCGGCGGGAACTAACGTCATGTATATATGCCAGATTAGAATATGAGCGCAGCAGAGAAGGACATCAATACAGCTCTCTCGGTTCGTTTGGCTGAGATCCAGACTGCCGGAGTGCCGCCGATCGCTTACGAGAACGCGGAATACACTCCAGTCGAAGGGACTCTATATCTGCAAGAGTCATTCCTGCCGAATATAAAAGATGCGGTCGGAATTGCTCATACTAGCGCAGACGATTACGAAGGACTGTATCAGGTCAGTGTAATGGCTGGTCGCGGAGATCGTCGATTCGCTGCTCAAGAGCAAGCCATGCTCATCGCGATGCACTTTCCGCGTGGCGCAGAGTACACATATAACGGCGTAACGGTTAAAATAACGAAAACGTCGATCTCTCAAAGTATTATAGAAACGACCAGTATCGGATCATTCTCTGGAAGAGATAACTGGTATCAGATCCCGGTCACAATTAGTTGGAGGGCGCTCGTTTGAGTTGGGAATCTGACTGGAAGAAGATCGAAGCAAAGATCGACCGGACTCTGAATCAGGGCATCCGAGCGACTCTTTTCGAAGTAAGCACGGCAATAATTAAGGACACTCCGGCAGATACCGGGCGTGCCCGTGGTAATTGGCAAGCATCCGTCGGTCGCGGGGCGACTGGTGATGTTTCCGTAGTTGATAGAAGATCGGGCGAAGCCAAAGCAATCGCAGACGTCAACCAAACAGTAAGCGTGGCAGTGGGCGATCTTTATTATCTGACAAATAACCTTCCGTATATTGAACGTCTGGAATATGGCTGGTCTAAAAAGCATCCAGACGGGATGGTTCGGAAGAATCTGCAAAATTTTAACCGTTTGCTGGTTAAGAATATCAAAGCAGCAAACAAATAAGAGGCAATTAACATGGCAATTCAAACATCTGCGGGCACTACTCTGGGCGTCGTCTCAGGTCTTCCCGCCACATACGACGCAGCAGGATTCGCGGCTCTCACATTCGCTACAGTTGGCGAGATTACAGAGATCCCAGCATTCGGCTCGGTTTACAACTTAATCACTCACTCGCCTCTCGGTGAGCGTCGCGTGGTTAAGCGTAAAGGTTCGGTAAACGACGGAACTCTTACTCTCTCATTCGCTGCTGACGCTGCGGATACTGGTCAAGTTGCTGCGAAAGCTGCTGCTGCGACCGACGTAGAAGTATCAGTTGCAATCACTTACCCAGACGGCGAAATCGATTACTTCACTGGCTTGATCATGAGCTACCAAGTAAACGCTGGCGGCGTCGACAGCATCAAGTCAGACAGCATTGTACTAGAGCTGACAAATGCACCAGTAAACGTAGCAGCTTAATAAAACACACATTCGGGGCGTGACTTATGGATTTAGCAAAATTTGACCTGCAAGCAGCGGCGGAAGAAGGAATCGAAGTAAAACTTCAAGATCCTTTTAATGGTGAGTATCTTATAGACGATGAGGGCGAGCATTTAACGATTATTGTTCTCGGCAAAGATTCGCAGACGTGGCAAAACGCCGCAAAGCGAGTTAATACCCGGAACGCGAATCGTTATAAGGATCGAAAGATTCCGAACGCAGTTCTCGAAGCAGCTCTCTATGAGATATTGGCAGAAAGCACGCTCAAGTGGAGCAAGAACATCGAGTTCGAAGGTGCGGCACTAAAATGCACAAAAGAGAACGCGAATATGCTCTATGAGAAGCGCAACTGGATCGCCGAGCAGTTAATGGAAGCGGCAGGGGATCGAGCTAGTTATTTTTTGAAATAACGGGGCTGCTGGGCAAATACGTTCAGCAGTGGGCTTGGCTCTCGACCCGGGCTAAAGACAAAGACCGATCACGCATTGATATGATCGATAGTAATGAGATAGCCGGACGGTTCCCAGACGTGGAGCCGTTCGGCTATATCATAGAGATACTCAGCAGAATAGGAGTCGCACTTAATAGCGGCAACGGGGTTCATGGGCTGACTTGGCAAGAGATCGATGCTTTTGTGGCGAGAACACAACTGCATCTCACCGGATGGGAAGCTGAGACCATAAAACGGTTATCCGCTCTCTATGCCAGCAGTGTGCTAAAATACGACAATCAGGACGTTCAATCGCCCTACCGCACCGAAGAAGAACAGAACGACATCGCCAAAGGCATGAAGTCGGTTCTACGCGGACTCGTTATTAAGGACAAGCATGGATCTAGCAACGATACAGATCAAAGTCGACACTCGACAAGTCAAAGCGGCTAACGAAGACATCAAGCAGCTCGGCACGACCGGGCAGATGACTAGCAAGAAGGTAAACGCCGCAAACGACGACATGGCGAAAAGCGCCAAGAGTACAACGTCGGCATTCAAACTGCTGGGCGGAGCTATGGCTGCGCTCGGCGTCGGCGCATTGGTTACCAATTTCGCCCGGACGGTTACAGAGTCAGAGAGATTAAAAGGCTCTCTCAAGACGATGACCGGAAGCACCGAAGACGCAGCGTTCGCATTCTCTGAGCTGGAGAAGTTCGCCTCTCAGACTCCATTTACTCTCGATCAGTCGGTCGAAGGATTCATCAAGCTCAAAGCGCTTGGACTAGACCCTTCAGAACGCGCTCTGCGCTCATACGGCAACACGTCAGCCGCGATGGGCAAAGACATGATGCAAATGATCGAAGCAGTCGCCGACGCCTCTACGGGCGAATTTGAGCGTCTGAAAGAGTTCGGCATCAAAGCATCGAAGCAGGGCGACGACGTATCTCTGACATTTCAGGGCGTAACGACTACGATCGGCAACAGCTCGGCAGAGATTCAGAACTATCTGCTCGAAATTGGCGAGACCAAATTCGGCACGGCGATGGAAGATCAGATGAAAGCGCTTCCGGGCCTTCTCTCTAATCTATCCGATAACGTCTCGGCGCTATTCCGCAAAATCGGCGACGTAGGCGGGATAAATATATTTGCTGCGGCAATAACTGGCGCGAGTTCTCTGATTCTCGGGATTACTAATAATCTCGAAGCTCTGACTATTGGTGTGGGCGCAGCGCTTGCCGGGTTCGTGGCATTCACTATCGGATCAAACGCTACCCGGATTCTTGGCGGCTTCAAAGCGATGAGAGTCTCGGTTCTGGCGTTGAACACTGCAATAAAAGCGAATCCAATCGGATTGATTTCGGCGGCTATCGCTGCGGCTGCGGTCGCCATTATAGCGAACTGGGACTCGATCAAAGTCGCAGCAGAGAGAGCTGGCATAAATATCCAGATCGCATTCGAGAAGCTAAATATCTTTCTTCTCGAAGCAGTCGGCGGCGCTCTCAACTCCATTATGGATATGTTTACCGGGGTTCAGAACAGGGCGGTCGCTACTATGGCGGCGGTCGCTGCTGCGGTAAAGAACCCGACAGATGCGTTCGATACGTTCAACGAGACGTATAGCACGACTCTGGAAGGGCTACAGACCGGAAACACCAGAACAAATATATACTCAGATTCAATCGCCAGAAGTCGAGACCGTGTAGACGAATTGAACGGCAAGCTCGCCGGGATGAATACCGAAGTCGCTACGGCGGAGACCGGGTTCGACAATACTGGCAGATCTCTCTCTGACTATGCGATCGAAGTCGACAAGAATGCAGTCGCAGCGAATGAACTGGCGGCAGAGACAGAAGCGGCTCGCACTAAAGCGCACGAATTGCTCGGAGTTATTAGCAACGAGAAAGAAGCTCTACATCTCAGCAATCTTGAAATAGATATTCGAAACGGATTACAGAAAACCGGAGTCGACGCTACATCGGAACTCGGTCAAGAGATAATCAACGCAACGACTGAGCTGCACAATGAAAAGCAAGCAATGATCGACGCGGCGGCAGCGGCAAAGCAGCTCGAAGAGGATAATAACGCAGCTCAGAAGGCCATCGAGACAGAAGCGAAGCGAGTCGCCGAAGAAGCCGCCAAAGCATACGAAGAGATGAAGAATAATATCTCTGGCTTCTTCATGGACTTGTTCGAGAACGGTCGAGACGCATTCGACAATCTCGCCAAGAAGTTCAAAGCGATGATCCTGCAATTTATTGCAGACTGGGCGGCTTCACAGATAGCCAGCATGATCTCCAACACATTCAGCGGAGTGGGTACTTCGATCAGTTCGATGTTCAGCGGGATATTCTCATCAATAGGGGGCGGAATAGCATCTATGGCAGCGAAAGCGGCGTCCGTGCTGACTGGCGGCGTCTTCGGTGGTGGAGCTGCTGCAACAACTGCCGCAACAACTGCTGCAACAACTGCCGCAACAACTGCCGCAACAACTGGCGGGGCTGGAGCCGCAGGATTGGGCGCTGGAGGCGTTCTAGCAAGCGCGGGGCAGTTTATCGGCGGTATGTTCGGCAGTGGAACGGGTATTGCTGCTGGCACTGTGGGCGCACCGACTGCTGCGGCTGCTGCCGGGGCTAATCTTGGGGCGCTACTATTTAACCCGGTGACCGCTGCGCTTGCGGCGATTGCTCTGGGCTTCGGTCTCGACTCTGGCGGCACTCCGACATCTACCGCTGGTATCACTATGGCGAAAACCGGAGGCATGAGTGACGACAATATATTCCAGACATCGCCGTTCGAGTCTGGGTTCGCTCCATTAGGATTCAAGCAGAACGCAACAAACGCTCAGGCCGAAGCAGCAATTAAGCCGCTGCGAGACTTGGACGCTATGCTAACAGCTCTGGCCGAGAGCATGGGCTATTCGGTTAATCTGTCAGGTCATACGTTCAACGGTCTCGGAGTCGAAGGCTCAGGCCCGGGCACGGTTCTCGGCACGTTCATCGAAGAAGGGAAGGCCAAAGGTAAGCCGATGACGGCGCAGCTCGACACTTTTGCTCAGGAATGGGTGACAGCAGTCGGCGCAAGAAACAATCTCTCGGCAAGCGAGATCTCTCAGATATTCGGATCTGGCGGGGCTAAAGACATTCTGGACATAGCTGGGACTTCATTGCTAGAGCATCGAAGCCGCATTCTAATGAATAACGCAAACGCGACATTATCTGCCGCTGAGGATTCGTCAGTAATTAATGCTGCGGAACAGGCCACCACATTAACGGTTAATGGCACAAATACAACAGACTCAATATCAACCAGCGATATGGGGCCGCTACCGCAGCACAGAGACGGCTTGAATATGGTTCCATACGACGGTTACGTCGCAGAGCTGCACGCCGGAGAGCGCGTTCAGACCGCAGAGCAAGCCCGGGCGTCTGATAATGTAGCAGACGAGATGAGCGGACTGCGCCAGAGCATTGAAGACGTAATGATCGCAGTGGCGAGAAACACTCAGAAGCTCTACCGACTCAATGACCGCTGGGACAAGAACGGCTTGCCGCCAGTGAGGGCATAATATGAAGTTAATTCGACCGGAAACGGTTACAGATACGATATTTCAGTCTTCAGATGTTCCGGAGGCTGACTACTCGGCATGGCTGGTCGGCACGACTTACGCTGACGGCGACCGGGTAATCGTTACGACTCCGAACATCCACAAGATATACGAGTCGCAGCAGGGCGCTAACACCGGGAACGATCCGACTACAGACGACGGCACTTACTGGCTCGAAGTCTCCAGCACGAACCGCTGGAAGCTATTCAATGGCATCGTTCAGGAGCAGACCGAGCAAGCGGGCGGCATGGAGTACGTTCTCCAGTCGCCGACGGTCGTTAACTCTCTGGCTCTGATTAACGTCGATTGCGCGGAAGTGACGGTCGAAGTGGTCGATGCCACAGAGGGCACGGTCTACGACGAGACGTTCTCTCTGATCTCTGACTCGGGCATTCAGGACTGGTACGCTTACTTCTTCGAGCCGATCGTCCGAGATGACCGACTGGCGATTCTTGATCTGCCGCCATATGCCAACGCAGACATTACCGTCACGTTTACGGACACCGGAACCGCTAAATGCGGAGCGCTAATTATCGGCCAGTTCGCCGATCTCGGGTTCTCTCAGCATGGAGCAAGTTATTCGATCATAGATTACTCAACAAAGAGAACGGACTCTCAGGGGCGCGTCACCATCACTGATGGCCCGTATGCGAACAAGCTGGACGTCGATGTGATTCTTGATACAGCGGTATTCGGGGTGGCTCGAAACATATTAACGGATCTCAGAACGACTCCGGTGGTCTGGGTGGCCGAAGAAGATAACCGAAACTCGATCATATACGGATATTACCGCGAATTTGATATAATTCTCAGTAATCCAACAACTTCCAGATGCTCACTTGAAATCGAAGGTCTCGTATAATGACAATCCCAACTATTAGCACACTGCCAACGGCTCCGGCTAGAACTGACGCCCCGGCAATCTTTATATCCCGTGCCGACGCTTTCTTGGCTGCTCTAGTAACAATGCAGAGCGAGCTGAATACTTCAATCGGCGCAATGAACACGGACATCGGCGGCATTGCTGCGAATGTAACTGCTGCTCAGGCTGCGCAAACTGCTGCTGAACTTGCCGAGACAAATGCGGCGACATCCGAATCTAATGCAGCAACTTCGGAGTCTAACGCAGCAACTTCGGAGTCTAATGCGGCGACATCCGAATCTAATGCGGCGGCGACATACGATGCTTTTGATGATCGTTATTTAGGCGCAAAAGCAAGTGACCCAGCGCTAGATAATGACGGCAATGCTTTATTAACTGGCGCTCAGTATTTTAACACTACAACAGATACTACCCGTGTATATAACGGTTCTGGATGGCAAGATAGCGCGGCTATTGCGACTTCCGTTACAGTTAGCCAAATTTCTGACCTGACCGCAACTGCTGCGGAAATAAATACACTTGATGGGATTACTGCTACAACTGCGGAGTTGAACTATTTAGATATAACAACTCTTGGAGCTACTGAGGCATCGAAGGCAGTAACAGCAGACGCTAACGGCGTGGTTACTTTTGATAACGGCAAGATTGAAGAATCAACAGTAATCACATCAAGCTCTAACGCAGCAACTCTTAATCTAACAGATGGTGACAATTTCACTCATACACTGACAGAGAATGTTACTTATACTTTTTCTAATCCTGCGGCATCGGGAAAAGTCAGCGCGTTTTCATTAAAAGTCACGCAAGACACGACAGCCAGAACAATAACATGGCCTTCTAGTGTAGATTGGGCGGCTGCTACTGCGCCAACATTGACCGCCACCTCTGGCGGAGTAGATGTTTTTGTATTCGTCACTTATGACGGTGGCACTAATTACTACGGCTTTACTGCCGGACAGGCGATGGGCTAATGAGTACAGCAACTAAACTAATTTCTGCATCTGGAAGCAAAGGTAACACTGAGCTAGAGCTTATTGGCTCTACTACTCAAACTACCCCAGAGCAGCCGTCGTCTATTAATGTTAATATTCCATCATTTGAAGTCGGTGATTTAATAATTTTTGCTGCTTGCACATCGTCAACGAGTGCACCATCTTCTCAAATGCCAAGCACGCCAAATCAATCCGGTTATACAAATATTCGTAATGTATATCAAAATGATACTTTCGAAATATCATTGACTGCTTTTTATACGATTGCAACAGCAAGCACATCTTCTAATATATCTTTTCCAATATCTACAACTTACACAAATCTTCATGGCACTTTAGCGTGGTGTGGTGTTTATAGAAATGCAAGTGAAACCCCATTGCTTGCAAGCACTCAGCAAAGTTCATTTAACGGCGATGTTCCTATGACATTTGGAAGTCTAAGCGGCTCTGGCGCTCCGTTTGGTGCGTTCGCAATAGGAGCATCATCTAGCGGAGGAACAGCGGGTGACGTATCTTATTCAACTACTGATTCTTATGATGAGTTTTATAATATTAACAACTTTGGTGTTACTGGAATTTCAAACAGATGTCAGCTTGGCGTTTTAAAAGTAGACCATACAAGTACTTCAACATTATCTTTTGCAAGTTGGACAAACAATGCAACACAAGCAGACGGTAGACGCGCTAGAGCGTCAACAAGTTTCAGCATGGAAATAGAATAGGTAAAATATATGTACGCTTTAATTACAAACGGCTCTGTCCAAAAATACCCATACACGATTGGCAACTTGAGGCGCGATAACCCAAATACAAGTTTTAGCAAAGTAGTCCCAGAAAGCGTTTTGGCAGAATATGGTGTATGCCCTGTTGTTTTAGAAAATAAACCCTCTTATAACGAGCGCACACAAAACGCAGAACAAAATTTAACTCCAGAATTAGAAAATCAAACATGGATATTAAAGTGGTCTGTAACTGATAAAACAACAATACAGATTCAAGAGTATGATAATCAAAAAGCAGGTGAAGCAAGATTAGAGCGAAACTTTTTGCTTACTGACTCAGACTGGACGCAAGTGGCGGACTCGCCAGTAGATAAAGCAGCGTGGGCTACATACCGCCAAGCTCTTCGGGATATTACTTCGCAAGAAGGATTTCCAGTTTCTATAAATTGGCCTGCTAAACCAGAATGATGCTTAATCTCATCTCATCGCTAGTCGCCCCGGTCTCTGGCTTACTCGATAAGTTTATCGAAGACAAAGACCAGCGGGCGCTACTGGCTCACGAGATCGCTACGCTCGCTGATAAGCAAGCCAACGAGCAAGCGGTCGCGCAGATAGAGCTGAATAAAGTTGAAGCGGCTCATAAGTCGATGTTCGTGGCTGGCTGGCGTCCGGCGGTCGGCTGGGTATGCGCTCTCGCCATGTTGCTGAACTTTATTCTGATCCCATTTATCAATCTCGGACTAGAGTTTGCTGGTCTGGATTTGCAGCTTGATCTGATTGATATGGAAACAATGATGCCAGTTCTATTCGGGATGCTTGGGCTTGGCGGTATGCGAACTGCCGAGAAGCTCAAAGGCGTTCAGCGCGAGAAATAATGATTCATGCGTTCATACTCATTATTCTGGTGAATGGCGAAATAGTATCAGACCGGGAGCCGATGCTTTTCTTCGATATAAATCGATGTAATGTATTCGCGTCCGCAATAGTCTCGGGCAAGCGAGAAGCTCGCGGTATCAATCATGATTCCGTGAAACTTGCTGCATACTGTTTGCCGAAATTGGTAGACCCGGAGAAAGTGAGGATCTACACATGATGGAGATCGCAGTCGCAATCGCTACCGCCGGGAAAGCATTTAACTACATAAACGCAGCGGTAAATAAAGGGCATGAGATACAAGATCTCGCCACAAAGTTTGGCGCTTTTTTCGATGCTAAAGATTCTATTCTCGAACACGAAGCGAGTATAAATAACGCCAGCACTATCTCGAAGATATTTGCCAAAGGTTCAGTAGAGGCTCAGGCACTTCAAGTGACTATGGCGAAACACAAAGCGCAGCAGATGGAATCACAACTGCGCGAGCTGATAGTTTGGACAGTAGGACAAGAGTTCTATGTCGACATGATACGGCAGCGGCAAGCTATCAGAAAGCAAAGACTAGACGCAGCGCGAGCCAGAGCAGCTCGCAGAAGAATGATAATTGACGGGATTGGGTTCGCTTTTATTGGCGTAATTTTATTGATTAGCATTCTTGCTATTTTAGGTATTGCTTTATGAGTAAGCTCGAAGATTACGCGAAGACTGAGCGCCAGAGAGAAGTCACCAAAATCTGGGAGAGCTGCGATCGTAATTCTCGCAAAGCTGCTCAGGCTCTCGGGATAACTCACGCCACAGTTCGCAACATAGTCACAACGGTAAAAGGCGCTGCGGCTGCGGCCGGGTTCAGCGATGCGTGGGATGCGACCGAACACGTCCCGGAGGGCGAGTACGTCACCGGGCGCTCGATATATCTCGAAGACGACTCAGGCAATAAGGCGTGGCTAAAGACCCGGCGCAAGCTGGAGACAGCAGAGAAAGAGCAAGCGCTAAAAGCATTCGTCGAGCAGTTGAACTCGCAGGTAGTTCAGGCGAAAAAGACCCATAAGCCGTCCGCTAAGGGTAAATCTAAGGATTTATTACCGACCATCATAATCGGCGATGCGCATATCGGTATGAGGGCTGAGGCATCCGAGACGCGCGATAGAGACTTCAACTCGCAAGTTGCATCTGCCGAGCTACTGGGAGCTATCGACTATCTGGTCGACGCAGCTCCAGCGTGCGAAGAAGCGATGCTGATTAACGTCGGCGATTTCATGCACGCGAACTCCCACAAAAACACGACAGCAAATCTCACGCCGCTAGATGTCGATCAGCGTATCGAGAGCGTAATGCGCATCGCTGCGGACACAATGATTCACGCGATAACCCGGATATTGGAGAAGCACTCGAAAGTCTCGGTGGTTATGGCCCGGGGCAATCACGATTCAGACACTGCGATCGCCATTGCGATGGTTCTGGGCTACCGATACGCCAAAGAGCCGAGAGTGACCATTCTGGAGCCGCAGGGCTTCCATACTTACACTACGTTCGGGAAGAACCTAATCGCGGTCACACACGGCGACAAAGCGCCGAGCCGTAGACTGGCTGACGTACTGCCGAGATTGAGCGTCTGGTCAAAGACGAGCCATCGATACTGGATACTCGGACACTTCCACAGCAAGCTCGCGGAGCAGTTCGATAACTCGGTAGTGATCGAAAGGTTCGGGACGCTCGCTCCCAGCGATTCTTGGCACGCATCAAAATTTTATAAGTCGCCGAGCATAATGAATCAGATCGTCTACCGTCGAAGCGGCGGGATAGCCATCCGGCACGAGTACGAGATCCCCGGCAACGATTACGAGCCAGATCACGAAATCTGACATAATTATCGGCTTCTATGTGTTAAAATCGGAGCAAAAGGATTCAACGTAATGGCTAAAGACCCCAGACTCACGAAATACGGTCTCGAAGGCTATAACAAGCCGAAGAAGACTCCCGGGCACTCGACGAAGAGCCACGTCGTGCTCGCCAAAGATGGCGACGACGTAAAGCTAATCCGGTTCGGACAGCAGGGCGTGAAGGGTTCGCCGCCGAGAAAGAACGAAAGCGATGCAGATAAAGCTCGACGGGCGTCATTCAAAGCCCGGCACGAGAAGAATATCCGTAAAGGCAAGATGAGCGGCGCTTACTGGGCCAATCGCGTGAAGTGGTAAAATGACTAAATACGATCCGGCCGAAATCATTCTTTCGATTGTCTACTACAGCGGCGGCTCTTATTCGCCCGAAGAGATTGTCGAGATTATGGAGACGATCGCAATGTATCAGCCAGAAGCTATGACAGAGAAGCGCACTGCCGCCGGACTCCGCATCGTCCCAATCAATACGAACGAGTATGTATTCGATGACTGACGCAGAACTGGAACTCATGATCGACCGAGCAGCAAAGAAGGGCGCAAGAGAAGCTCTTCGGGATATCGGGCTTTACGACGACGACGCTCGGGACGACGTGAGAGAGATTCGCTCGCTGCTCGAAGCATGGCGAGATACAAAGCGTACAGTCGGGCAGACAGTTGCTCGCTTCTTTACAATGGCACTTCTCGCTCTTTTAGCGGCTGGCGCATATATGGAGTTAGGCGATAAATGAGCGAATATACTAATCTAAACCCGTCCGGGAACACCGGATTCGACATTGCCCGGCTGAACATCGCCGAAGCGACTCCAGTTAATCTCTTCGGATATAACGCGGTCGTCGGCACTGACTACGAGACTCTCTGGAACGTCGGCGGCAAGTACCCGATAAACGCCACAGAGGGCACTCTGAGCGTCGTTAGCAGCGCGGCAGGGGATTCGTCCAAGCGAGTGCTAATTCAGGGCGTAGACGGCGAATTTAAGGCCGTGTCGCAGGTCGTGACGCTAGATGCTACCGATGCGACGACTCCGGTAGTAAGCACGGTCGAATTCATGCGAGTGAATCAAGCGATCCTGCTCGATGGCGAGAATGCCGGAAACATTACGGTCACCAGAGGCGCATCGACTCTCGGGTATATCGCCATCGGCGAAGGAATCTCTCAGGCGTGCCAGTACACAGTGCCGGAGGGATATTCGCTCTACATCTTCCGAATTACTCTTAACTCGGCAACGGCGAACGGTAATAAATATATTCGCTTCCGTAACGTGACGCAGAATAAAGACGGCCGCGTGATTAGAGTGGCCCGGGCAACGACTGCGACTTCGCAGGTTCAATACGACCGCCAGATACCATTCCGAATCGATGAATGCACATACTTCGAATTTGAAGCTCAATCCAGTTCTAGCGATAACGAAGTCGCCATATTCGTCGAATGCGTGCTACTCAAGAACCCGTGGGGGCGTGACTAATGCCATTAAAGAAAGGATACGGAAAGAAAACCATCTCTTCGAATATCAAAAAAGAGATGAAATCAGGAAAAAGCCAGAAGCAAGCAGTAGCAATCGCGCTCTCATCTGCGCGTAAATCAAAGCCAAAAAAGAAGGGGTAAATCATGGGTAAGTTAAAACTAGCATTCGAGATCGCGCAGTTCGTTCTGTTTCTAATCTCGTCAATCAAAGATCTAGTCCTACAAGCCGAAGAGCAGATGCCGGAAGCTGGCAAAGGCTCGGAGAAGTTCGCAGCGGTAAAAGAAGCGATTCTGACAGCGGCAAAGTATGCCGACATAGCAGACGAAGCTATCGAGAAAGCTGACGATTTCGTCGACAATCACATCGAAGCGGCAGTTCAGAAGTTCATAAATGCCAGCTAAACTTGCTTATCGGAACTTCACGCGCAGCGAATTCCGCTGCAAGTGTGGCAAATGCGACTCGACCGGGCACGAGATCTCGGACGAGTTGCTGGACGCACTGCAAGCGCTGCGCACGATCTGCGAGTTTCCGTTCGTTATTAGTTCCGGCTATCGCTGCCCGTCACATCCTGCCGAGAAGAATAAAGATTTCGTCGGCGCTCACGGCTGCGGTCTAGCAGTAGATATCGCAGTCAGTTACGAAGAAGCTATTCAACTGCTAAAGCACGCACTCAATATCGGGCTATTCACCGGGATCGGAGTCAATCAGAAGGGCGACGGCCGATTCATCCATCTGGACATTGCGACCGACATGGACGTAAACGCTCCCAGACCGCATATCTGGACTTATTAACAATCCCGCCACAATTCCGCATCAATATAGTTGCGCATTAATCTCATTTTAGTATAATCGCCGAACGACTGGCATTCCGCTGGTCTAAATCGGGAGATTTAAAATGAGCGAAAAGACGACATTCGCGTCCATCTGGGCGACGCTATCGCAGGTCGACGTATCCGGCCGCATCGAGAAAAAACAGAATCTCAGTTTTCTGAGCTGGTCATGGGCATGGGGCACTCTTATGGAGCATTACCCGCAAGCCGAGTATTCCTTCCAAGAACCCGCAGAGGCGCAAAGAGACGGCTCTGTCATGGTTTACTGCACCGTGACAATCGACGGTCTCTCTCGCCAAATGTGGCTCCCAGTAATGGACTTTAAGAATCAGGCGATCTCGAACCCAGATGTCGTTCAGGTGAATAAGGCGAAGATGCGCTGTCTCGTTAAGTGTCTAGCGATGTTCGGTCTCGGTCACTACATCTACGCGGGCGAAGATCTGCCGAGCGCAGAAGCCGATAAAGCCGCCGAGAAGATGAAGCAGCAGCAGAACCCGCCGAAGATGAACGACGAGACTCACGCCGAGATTGTTAAGCTAATGGCTTCGACTAAAGCGGATGAGAGCGAGTTTCTAAAATACTTTAAAGTCGATAGTATCTCTGATCTGACTCAGCCGCACGCCGAGATCGCGCTGCAAAAACTTCACGTTAAGCAGAACACGATCGAAATGGTCTATCAGGACAAAGATAAATGAACGACGACGAGAAGATTCTATACGCAGACGAGATTGCTCAACTGCTAGAGATCAGCGTCGAAGAGCTGCACGAAAATATGGAGAACTATGCGGTATTCATCTCTGACTACCAGCATTTTCATCAAGCAATCGAAGCGATGCAGGAAGATCTGGAGCAGTTCGATCAGATCGAACACCGAGTCAAGCGCTTGGCACTGCTAGTGACTTACTTCACAGCAGATTGGAAGGATTTCGAGCGAAGCTATTTCGTCGACATCTGCAAACACATCGAAAGCAAATACACGGGAGAAGAAGATGCGCATATTGCCACACGAACAACGCACTGAGGGCTGGTACGCAGCTCGCAGAGGAGTGCCGACCAGCAGCTCATTCGGGCGTCTAATTACGGCTACCGGGAAGCGAGCCGCGTCTGCCGATGCTTATATCGACGAACTGATCGCTGAGAAGCTCACCGGGCAGTCGAAATTCTTTCCAACGACCGCAGCGATGCAGCACGGGATCGACACGGAGCCGAAAGCACGCGAGTATTACGAATTCATGTACGAGCGTCAGGTCGTCGAATGCGGTCTCTGTTTGCACGACAATATCAACGCCGGAGCTAGTCCGGACGGGCTGGTAGGAGATGAGGGGATGCTGGAGATAAAGTGCCCGCAGCCGCACACGATGGTGAAGTATCTGCGCGAGAACAGACTCCCGCCGGAGTACAAAGCGCAGGTAATGGGCCAGCTCTGGATCTGCGAGAGACAGTGGGTAGACTTTCTGGCCTATCACGAAAAGATCAAACCGCTACTTATTCGAGTCACGCGGGATGAAGAGTATATCGCTGAACTCGAAGCGATAGTCACCAAAGCCGTCGAGACAATCGACGAAAATGTAACCAAGATGAAGGGGAAGTAAAAATGAATGAATATAATAACAACATGAAGGGCGGTCTATGGAAGCACGAACAGCGTCACGATCAAGATATGGTGCTGAAGGGCGACTGCGAGATCGACGGAAAGACTTACTGGGTGAATGTGTTCCGCAATAAAAGCGACCATGAGAGATCGCCATCGTTCGATCTGAAGTTTAAAGCGAAGGACGCTCCAGTTGAAAAACCGCAACAAAAAAGCGACAATAACGAAACATTCGGGGACGATATACCGTTCTAGCATGAAAAAAGCCCGGTGCAGAAGCTAATAACTGCACCGGGCAATACTCTTACTTCGGGGAAAGTAACAATGAGCAAGAATACTATGTCACAAAAGGTCGATTTCGGCAAAGCGATCCGGGCAGCGCAAGCTGGCTCGCATACGCGGATTTCCGATATAGCAAAAGAAATCGGAGTCGCTCCGCAGCAAGTCTCTCGCTGGCAGAAAAGCGAAGACATAAAATTGTCTCGGGCCGTCGAAATTGCAGCGGTATTTAATCTCAGTCTCGTTGATTTTTTGGCTTTGTATCATGACGAACTATTATGAATGATCTAATGCAGCTCTCGCGCAATCGCTGGCAAGAGATTCTCGGAAGGCTCGGCATCGATCAAGCGCTGCTAAACGGTAAGCACGCGCCCTGCCCAATGTGCGGCGGCAAAGATCGATTCAGATTCACCAATCACAATGGCGACGGTAAATACTTTTGCAATCAGTGCGGCAACGGCTCCGGCTGGGATCTAGCGGCAGAGATTACCGGGATGAGCAAATCAGCGGTCGCGCAGGAGATCAAAGAGATGGTCGGCGACATAAAGCCGAGCAAGCCAGTCGAACCAGATCTCGCCAAGAATAAGTCGCGTCTGGAATCTATCCGTCGCGGTCTCGATTACGAATCACAGATAAACGCTAAGACTCTCTATCTGCGAAATCGCGGTCTGGCGAATTGCAAGAAAATCGGATTCCATCCCGGTCTCGAATACTGGGACGGCGGCAAGTCTCTCGGTAAGCATCCGGCGATGGTGTGTGTTTTTTCTGACAGGAACGGACTTCCGGCGACGATGCACGTCACATATTTGACAGCGAACGGACAGAAAGCGCTCGTTCCGTCTGCGAAGAAAATCATGCCGCCATGCAGACCGACAACTGGCGGCGCGATACGTCTCACAAACATTTACGCCGAGATGGGAATAGCCGAAGGCGTCGAGACAGCTCTGGCGGTCATGCACAAGTTCAAGATTCCGTGCTGGGCCGCTGCGACCGCTGGAATGCTGGAGAAGTTCGAGCCGCCGAGCCAAGTGGCGACGCTGCACATATTCGCAGACGCCGATAGATCGTTTACCGGGCAAGCAGTTGCATTCAATTTGGCAAAACGCTTGCACCGAGACATTGACTGCCGAGTTCATATACCCGGGCAGATTGGGACAGATTACGCGGATCAGATGGGAGACTGATATGGAAGGCTGGACGGTTAAAGATAAGAAATCAAAAGAGCTATTCGTCGCGCACATCGAAGAGCTATTCGAGAAGCACGGGCACATCGCCATTCAGTACAGCACCGCAAAGCCGAGAACGATGGCGCAGAATAGCGCATTGCATCTCTGGCTCGGGCAGGTCGCGCAGACGCTAAACGACGCCGGGCTGGACATGAAAAAGACGCTGAAGCCGAACGTCGATATTCCGTGGACGGTAAACTCGGCAAAGGATCATCTCTGGCGACCAATTCAGCGGATAATGGTCGGCGAAGAGTCTACTAAAGACCCGGAGCGCGGCCAATATAGCAAGATTTACGAAACAATCTCTCGCCATCTGGCGCAAACGCATGGAATCAAAATACCGGAGTGGCCCAGTAAAAATGATTAAATACCATATAACTCTGCCGTGGCTTAACTACGCTCACATAAAGCACACCAATAAAGCGTTTAATTCGACGACAATACTCCAGAACGGTTCCGGCCAGATCCCCGGGACAATTGGGGAAATGGCGTTTGGCAGATGGTTAATCGATCTGGATATAGACTTCGATTATTGCGCTGGAGAGTCATACGACTGCGACTTTATTGTTGGCGGGTATCGAATAGATATAAAGACCAAAAAGACTCACGGAGAACCGCTGGAAGACTATACGGTGCGAATTCCACAGTCTCAGAGCGGGCAGGATTGCGATCTTTACGTCTTCACATACGCCAACGATCACGATATTTTCTTTCTCGGGTTCGCAGAAAAAACGGATTATTGGGAGGAAGTAGGGTTCCCGGTAAAAAAAGGAGATCTGACAGATAATTTCACCGAGAAGGTGGACGCTCAGGTCGCCTATATTCGAGATCTCACCGATATGGAAAGGCTCGAAATCATTCTTCAAAATCGTAAATAAGCAGGGGCGCTCTAATTGGATAGAAGCGCCCCTATACTTGGAGGCACTATGGCTGCTCACTTACTCGAACCAGTACACAAAGCCGAAGACCAATTGAAGATCGGGCTGGCTAATCTCGACCGCCAGCAGGTCAAAGAGACATATAACGAGCTGATCGCCGTCGAACTGGAGTTCTGGCGAAAGTATCTCAAGCCGTATGCAGACCATCTCGGTCTAAAAAATGCGGACTAGACGCTGCTCACTATGCCGAAAGAAGGTCGAAGCCGAATCAGCGGTGATTGGTAGTCTGAAAGCATTCTGCTCGATGGAGCATCTGATCGAGTTCTCTCGAAGCTCCGCAGCGAAGAAGATTCACCGATCCGCAGAGAAGAAGGTCGTAAAAGAGACGAAGGAACGGCTCAAGACGCGCTCAGACCGCATGAGAGACGCTCAGGCGGCTTTTAACCGCTACATAAGAGCGAGAGACAGGGGAAAGCCGTGTATCTGCTGCGGGCGCTCTCAGGGCGATATAAAGCACGGAGGCGCAGTCGATGCCGGACACTACCGAAGCAGGGGATCGGCTCCCGGGCTTAAATTTAATTTATTCAACTGCCACAGCCAGCTCGCTTATTGCAATCGGTATCTATCGGGGAATGTAGTAGGATACCGGGCAGGGCTGATCGAGAGAATTGGAATGGATCGCGTCGAGCGATTGGAGCAGGACAACTCGCCAAGACGATTCGATGCCGAGTATCTCGATCGGGTAAAACGCATATTTACAAAAAGAGCTAAATTTTATGAAAGAAAGTTCCGATGATTTCAGCACAAAGTCGTGTATCTGCGGCAGTATTATGGAGCAAGTTGTCGGGTTTAATCACCGATCCACAGATGACACTTATCAGCCGTATCGAGTCGGATGGTTTTGCACTGATTGCAAAGCATTCGATCAGGCTATACTGCGAGAGCGGGAGCTGTCTCTAAAGTAGGGCGAGAGCGCTATGTTTGAGGATGAAGATTTGATTGATAAAAGAAAAGAAAAAGACGAGATTCGAGCCATTCTCGACAAGCATATTGCCGAGTATATGGCCCGTGGCGGCAAGATTCGCCAGATGGAACCCGGTGCGATTACCGAGAAATTCAATATTCACGATGCGTCGTTCGATATTCGCAACGAAAGAGTGAAGCACGCCAAAGAGAAAGAGAATCGCGAGCTGATGGTTAAGCGTCTGAGCGAGAAGGGATAAAAAAAGCCCCAGCGGGAGGTCTGGGGCTTCTTTTTGGAACGCAGTGGAGATATACTACGACCAGTCGGACGAGTTATTGGGACTCTGGCCGATACGCTACAGGATTAGCCCATCGGGTTCCGATGCAGGAATTATCGCAACTGATAGTGTATCGAGTCAAGAAATACCCCAATATATAGCGAATCTGACTACAAATCGGCGAAATATGCCGATCGGTGCGATGAATTCAGACCGAAACTCTCGAATATGCCGAGCTGGGGCTTTAAACAGCGGCCGAAAGGCGACGATCAAGCACTCAAATAAAGCGATGCCCGTCCTTCCCGTCTGACGGCTCGCGCCCATAGAGTTAAACTCGGCAGAGTGCGAGAGATTTTATCCAAATGCCGCAGCTCAAGAAATTGAGCGGGGAGTCGATTCACCATTGTGGATCGGGATATTGAGTATCCGGCCAGTTGGCCGTCGCTTCGGCGAACGTAGGGACTAGCAGTAGGATAGAGCTGCTGGCCTCTATGGGAGAAAAAGACGGGGCGTGCGCGTCGTTTAGAAAACCAACAAAAATGTTCGTCGGGAGGCGATTATGGAACTGAGAGATCACCAGATAAAAGCGATCGAAATGATCCGGGAGTCATTCAAGCAGGGCAATCGCCGGGTAATGCTGGCGGCTTGCTGCTCGTTCGGGAAGACGATCACGGCGGCGTATATGATGAAGTGCGCAGCGGCGACTCGACCAGACGGAAGCCCGGGCAAGCGCGTTATCTTTCTCGCAGACCGCGTGAAGCTCGTCGAGCAGACGATGGACGCATTCGAAGCGATGGGACTAGACTTCGGAGTGATTCAAGCCGATCACTGGAGAACAGACCCGAGAAAGCAAATTCAGATCGCATCTATCCAGACCATCGCTCGGCGCAGACGACCGCCAGAGTTCGATTTCGCTATCGTCGACGAAGCTCATACGCCGTGGAAAACAGTCACTGATCTGATGGATCGCTATTCAAACGTCAAGTTCGTGGGATTGAGCGCGACCCCATATTCGAAGGGCTTACAAAAATTCTGGGACGATCTAGTCATTCCGTGTACCGCTGCTGATCTACTAGAGCAGGGCTATCTCGCCCCGGTTCATTACTACGGCGGCGCGAAGATCGACACGAAGGGACTCAAAGCGAAAGCTCTCTCGACAGGCGGCAGCGACTTCGATCCCAATGATCTCGCCCGGGCGACCGAAGAAGACCAGCATCTCACTGGCGATATTATTCGCAACTGGCTCGAACACGGAGAGAACTCTCAGACCATCGCATTCTCGCCATCGATTAAGCACTCAAAGTATCTGGTCGAGATGTTCCGGGCTGCGGGAATCTCAGCGCAGCACATCGATGGCTATACCGACGAGAAGACGAGAGCGGAACTCTACCGGGGACACGAAGCCGGAGAGTTTAAGATTCTCAGTTGCTCCAAGCTGCTCGGAGTCGGATACGACAGTCCGCAGACCAGATGCTTGATCGATTGTAGTCCAACGAAATCGGCTATTTCGTACCAGCAAAAAGCGGGAAGAATTCAAAGGCTGCACGAGTCGAAGCCCTATAGCATCTATCTCGATCACGCCGGAAACGTCGGCAGGTTCGGCTACGCTCACACGATGGAAGTATCAGAACTCGACTCTGGCGACCGTAAATTCTCTGAGAAAAATCAGCTCAAGAAAAAAGAGAAAGCAGATGGATCGACCAGAGAGTGCCCGCGCTGTCAGAAAATCATGATGGGCCTTCGATGCGCTTGCGGCTACGAGCTGACAATCACCGAGCGGCTCGAATCAGATAGCACGATGCTAGTCAGGATCGACGACAAGCCAGCGGCTCCGACGAAAGCCGAGAAGTCTATGTGGTACTCGAATCTGCTCCGGCACTCTCGCCAGAAAGGATGGAAAGACGGCTGGGCATCGCACAAGTACAAGAAGCGATTTGGAGTCTGGCCGAAGGGTTTATCGGTAAATTTAAAGGCAGAAATCGTCCCGGAGGTCGCAAACTGGATAAAATCGCAGCAAATTGCTGCCGCTAAGTCTCGGAAATATAACAAGTTTTAATTTAGTGAACGAAAGTGTGATTTATTTTGAACGAAAGTGTTCCTTTTTAGTTTTAGCTGGTGTATAAAATACCCAACAGCAACGGAAACACACCAACGGGAGCAAGACATGAACAACTCAAACATCGCAAACATCGGCCAAGTAATTCGCGCATACGACTTCGCTTCAACTAAAGAAGAATTTATTCAGGGACGCGTTATAGCGAAAGGCATGATCGCGCATCCGCGCACTGGCCAGAATGTTTTTGAAGGATTCACTATCAAGATCGAGTCTGAAGGTAACGGCGACGATCGCGTCGGCGACACTGGCTACGTTCCATTCGATAATTTTAGAGATTGGGATGGCCGAATCGAGCTGATAGGCTAATTCAATCGCGCCCTTCGGGGCGCATCTTTCGGGAGAATAAAATGGACGTTTTTGATCGCATAGAGCTAGAAGCAAAGAGCGTTAATTTGAGCGAATATGCAGTAGCGCAAAATAAGGCTCAATTTATAGAGCAAATCATGTTCGAAGAGCAGCTTTATCCAAAAGATCGCACTCTTTATCGCGGCTGCGTAGAGTATTTCGACGAGTTATTGTGGAAAGCCGCAAAGTCGAAAAATCTTATCTAATTCAATCGCGCCCTTCGGGGCGCTTCTCGCCGGGAGGCACTCATGACAGAACGCGATCTCATTATTAACACTCTCGCACTCGCTGCGATTCTTTTGGTCTTCACGGCTCTTTTGATTGTCGGCGCTACGGACGCAGACGAAGCCAGCATCGAAGAAGCTGATTACTGCTCGATGACCGCTTTATTCGCCGAGACTAATGGCGAGTTTGGCTGGCCCGCGTATAATCAGGGTATTAATTGTGAGGGCTGAAAATGAAATATCACAACAATGGCCGGAACTGCTCTATCTGCGGCATTCACTTGCCGATTCGGGCATCCGTCTGCGATCCGTGTAAGGATCTAAACTCAAAAATGAATGAACTCTGGATAATTAGGGGCGAAGCAAATGCAAGCGATAACGATCTACAGGGCGAAGAATCTGTCTCAGGCAGCGCATCGACAGGAAGCAATCCCGAATGCGATGGAGTTGCCGATCGGGCTTATAACTAAGTGGCAGAATCTGGAGCCGCTTATATCGAAGAAGAAGATCGAATACTTTAATGGCGACGACGGCAACGTCTGGGCGGTAAGCGATTCTCTGTTTCTGTACAAAGTCTCAGAAGAGAACCCGGTTCACGAAAAGGTTCGAATCGTTGGCATTCTGCGCCAGAACGAAGACAGCAAAGAACTGGTATTCGACTCCGAGATGTTCGAAGATACGGACGAGCATAGACATTACGCTCGCAAAAACAATCTATTGCTGCTGGTATAGGAGACAAGCATGGAAAGGGATTCACTGGACGCCGATCTGGATCGGTGGCAAGACGAGCAAGACGAAGACGCGAACGACATGGAAATTGATCGACTGGAATGGCTCGCAGATAACTGCGATTTTGAAGACTAAAATTTTCCCGGGAGGAAATTATGGAAATCACTGCAAAACTCAACCGAGCTATCGAAGCTCACATCGAAGCGAACGTCGACCAATATATTCAATTTGGCGAGTTCGACCCATCTCTCTCTGCTCTACGCAATACGGTTCGACTCATCGAAGATTACTCCGATACGTCGTATCTGTATGAAGCAATCGACGGAGACACTGAGATCGCCAGAGATCTCTATCTGCTCGCTTTTGACCGCGAATACTATCAAGAGTCACCAGTGGTACTTAAACTGCGCAAAAGGCTCATAAATAACGCATCTCGCATTCTCTGCAAGTACGAGCATCTCGCATGGCGTCTCTGGGACGATAATCTCGGCATAGATCAATCGCCCGGGGAACCAGACATAAACGTCCAGATGCCGGAACTCAGAGCGATGGGCAAGCTGATCGCTGACTTCGAAACGGAGTTTGCGAAGATATGAAATGGATTCTAATTCTCAAAATAATAATCGCCGGGCAGACTAGCGTCGAAACTAGAGAGTTCCCGACTGAGGCAACGTGCAATCTCAACGGCCGAGTCTGGTTATCCGAGCAACTAATAAAGGTCGAAGATGAGATATTTTCGATCACTTACGAGTGCAAAAATGATTCTATTCGATAAGTTCGAAGACGCTCTGGAGGAAGCCGAGTGGTGCGCCAAGACAGACCGGGCGATCTACTACATAGTTCTCTGGAAGGGCCAATTCAGGGTGTCAAAGAAGCGCCGCATTCAGCTCACCAGAGCGCGGCTCGAAGTAGGATTCGGGGAGGCAGGGAAATGAGCGACGGATCATGGGCTGGCGGCAAAGGCTCAAAGCCGAGAAAAGTCGACCGGAAGAAGTTCGACGATAATTACGACCGGATATTCGGCAAGTCTAAACCGCGTGAAAATGTGGAAAAAGACAAAAAGAAGGCGCAGAAAAGTGATTAAGTATCACGGAACGCCAATCGGCGGTAAAACAACAGACGCAGCGGAACTTCTTAGAGGTAGGCATGGGCTGGTAAGTATTGCGCATCCAGAGCAGTTAAATGTGGTTCTGGAGAACTGCCAATCTTTTGTTCTCGATAACGGGGCTTTCAGTGAGTGGAAGAAATCTGGAAGCGAGATTGACTTCGACGCTTATGCGGACTGGGTAAAGTCTCTCTATCGGCATCCGAATTTTGATTGGTGTTTAATTCCAGACAAGATCGACGGAACAGAGGAAGAGAATGTTCAGCTCGTTAATAAATGGCTCAGAATGGGCTTAAGAGCAAAAGGCGTTCCGATCTGGCATCTTCACGAGAGTTTGGAGTGGCTGGAATGGATGATCGACCGATTCGAGTGGGTAGCAATCGGCAGTTCTGGGCAGTGGGCTACTCCGAACACAAAGGGATGGTGGGCGAGAATGGGTGAAGCAATGAGTGTCTGCTGCGACTCAGAAGGACGGCCAAGAGCTAAACTTCACGGCTTAAGAATGCTCGATCCGAGTATATTTACCAATCTGCCATTAGCATCTGCCGATAGCACTAATGCTGCCAGAAATAATAACCAGCTAAGTCGGTTCGGTATGTATGCGCCGCCATCTGCCGGGCAAAGGGCATCAAATATAGCGGCCAGAATTGAATCGTTTAACTCTGCTCCGGTCTGGCTGGGTAAAAAACAGCAATCTCTGGATCTCTTCTAATGATTAGCCCGCTGCTATGCGTCGCAATGGCTGTTTATTTTGAGGCCCGGGGAGAGCAGCAAATCGCCGGGCTGATAGCGGTCGCAGAGGTTATCGAAAATCGTGTTCAAGACTCTCGGTTCCCGGACGATCACTGCTCGGTCGTTAAGCAGGGGCGATACTGGGGCGGGCATCCGATCAAGCACCAGTGTCAGTTCACCTTCTACTGCGACAGGAAGCCGGAGACGGTCAGAGACCATGAATCTTGGCGAACTGCTCTACTGGTAGCAAGCAAAGCGCTAAACGGTGAATTCGTCCCGGTAACACATGGGGCAACTCACTATCACGCGAAGTCGGTCAATCCGTACTGGTCTCACGCCGGGGAGCTGACTCAGGCCATCGGAAGCCATTTATTCTATAAGCTCTGATTGTGCTATACTCTGCGGGTGCGATGCTTGGGGCGTCGCTATCATTGCGCGGGGCTGCAAATGAAGAAAGGAAATCAGGGCGACGGCGGTGGTCGTCCGCTAATCGTATTCGATGACACTCAAATCGCACAGGTCGAAGCGCTGGCCGCAGTGCTATCCAAAAAGCAACTTGCCGACCATATGGGCATCTCTGACACAACTCTCAGGGAGATAGAAGCTCGTCAGCCAGATGTTTCTGATGCGTATAAAAGAGGAAAGGCCAAAGCAATCAGTCGCATGGGCCAGTCTCTCATCATGCAAGCCGAAGACGGTAACACGTCGGCAGCGATCTTCTATCTGAAGACGCAAGCAGGATGGCGCGAAGCAGATCAAGATCTCGGCAATCACAATATTACTCTGCAAATTGTGAAGCCAGATGGCGCAAATTAGGCCGACGCTGCCGCAGTATAACTACATGGTCTCAGAGGCTCGGTTCCCGGCGCTCGTCGCTGGATTCGGCGCTGGCAAGACTGAAGCGGCTATTCTGCGGTCTATCTTCGGACTGATCTCGAACCCGGGCACGAATCGCGGCTTTTACGAGCCGACTTACGATCTGATCCGGGTTATCGCGTGGCCGAGATTCGAAGAGATACTCACGGCGATGGGGCTTCCGTATAGGCTGCAAAAGACTCCGATCAACCAGATCACGATCGCTGGTCACGGCTCGATAATCTTCCGCTCGATGGAGAACCCGAACAGAATTGTGGGTTACGAACACGCGGATGCAGACATCGACGAGCTAGATACGCTCTCGAAGACCAACGCATCACACGTCTGGCGACAAGTAATCGCCCGTAACCGTCAGCACAAGCCGTCCGGGAAGCCGAACACCATAGGCGTGACAACGACGCCAGAAGGTTTCCGATTCGTCTATGAGGCGTGGAAGAAAGACCCGCAGCCGGGTTACGAGATCATCCAAGCGCCGACGCATTCGAATCCGCATCTACCGGAGGGCTATATTCAGTCGCTGCGCGATATCTACCCGGATCAGTTGCTGACGGCGTATCTCGAAGGCCAGTTCGTCAATTTGACACAGGGCACGGTCTACTGCGGGTACTCTCGGCACGACTGCAACTCACACGAAGAAATCCAAGATGGCGAGCCGTTATTCATCGGCTGCGACTTCAACGTCACTCAGCAATGCGCCGTGGTCTATGTACGCCGGGGCGAAGAGTGGCACGCCGTAGATGAACTGATTGATATGTACGACACGCCGGACATGGTTCGAATCATCTCTGAGCGTTACGCAGACCATCACGTCACGATTTACCCGGATGCTTCGGGCAGGGCCAGAAAGACCGTAAACGCCAGCACGTCCGACATTGCTCTCATCGAGCAAGCAGGGTTCTCGGTCAGAGCGAAGAAGTCGAACCCGGCAATCAAAGACCGAGTGATGGCTACGAACGCAGCGTTCGAAAATGGTTTGCTATACATAAATGCGCTAAAATGTACAGGAGTGGCAGAATCGTTCGAGCAGCTCGCTTACGATAAGAACGGAATGCCAGACAAGAATTCAGGTTTAGATCATGCAATCGATGCGGCGACGTATCCGATCGCATACGAAATGCCAATCGTGAAGCCAGTGGCTCACATACCGATAAATTTCAGCGTATAGGTGAATATATGCCAGTTTCAGAAACCCATGCTGAGTACAACAAGAACGTAGATAAGTGGAAGCTGACTCGCAACGCGGCCACAGGCTTGAGTTTCGAAGATGCTCGGCACTACATCATGCGACGTACTCACGAAGAGCAAGACCAGTATTACCATCGCGTCGAGAAGGCGATATATACGAACTACACCGGCAGAACGCGCGAAGGGCTGAAGGGCGCGATATTTCGTCTGCCGCCGCGCATCGAGCTGCCGCCAGATATGGAATTCATGCTGGAGAACGCCGACGGCGCTGGGCAGTCACTGACGCAAGTATCGAAGCTCGCAGCGGATGAGGTAATGGAGACCGGGCGATTCGGTCTGCTGGCTGATTATCCGATGGTCGACGAAGATCTCACGGTCGAGCAAGTTCGCAGGATGAAGCTACAGCCGCACATTGCGACTTATACTGCCGAGTCGATTATCAACTGGCACGTTCACGTTCTAAACGGTCGCCGCCAGCTCGGAATGCTAGTGCTGAAAGAGAACTCGCCAGTTCACTACGACGAATTCACTTGGGACTATGTGGATCGCTTCCGGGTTCTCAGGCTCAACGATAGCCAGCAGTACACGCAGCAGCTATACGACGAGAACGGCGACGCAATCACCGAAGAGATCGTAATTCGTGGCGCAAGCGGTCAGCCGTTCGACTACATCCCGTTTCACTTCATCGGAAGCCGGGACAATCTGCCGGATGTCGACGAGCCGATTCTGTACGACATCGCCCGGGTGAATATCGGGCACTTCCGCAACTCAGCGGATCAGGAGAACAATCTCTCGGTTCACGGCGGCGGTACTCTGGTCGTCTCTACTGATATGAGTCCAGAAGCATTCCAAGCAGCGAACCCGGGCGGCATTACAGTCGGCGAGAACGCTGGTCTGATACTCTCTGAGGGCGGCAAAGCAGAACTACTGCAACTGGGTTCAGCTAGTGCGATCGGCACTGAGATGACCCATAAAGAGCAGATGATGGTTCAGATCGGAGCCAAGATCATTACGAAGACCGGGCAGCGGACAGCCGAAGAGGCTCGCATCCAAGCGACTTCCGAGAACTCGATGCTCGATACGATGGTCGGCAATATCGACGAAGCGTTTACCGCAGTTCTCTATGACTGCCGAGCGTTCATCTCGCCAACAGATGCCGAGATTGTATTCTCTCTGAATGACGACTTCTACGCGGACACTATCGCGCCGCAGGAGATTATGGCAATGATTCAGGGCAGCGACGCGGGTGTAATGCCGAAGATCGACATCGTGCGCCGTCTCATCGATGCCGGGTGGATACAATCCGAAGGCACGCCGGAAGACATTCTCTCGGATATCACTCAGGAGTCGCCGCTCTAAATGAGTGCTAACGACTATCTGCTGGATGCTGGGATAAAGCACCAGATATACGTCCAGCGCTACGCGGGCGGGCAGGTGAAAGATCTGGTCAAGTATCTCGACGATGCTCAGGCCGAGATTCTTGGCAAGCTCGACGGCGTGGATTCTCTGGCAGAAAGTCGGTCGCTGCAACGCAAGCTCGACCAGATAACAGCGCTACAAAGCGACGCTCTGGAAAAACTGAGCAAAGGAATAACCGATAACGCCGCAGATTTCGCGGAGTATGAGGCAGAGTTCGCCGTAAAGACGATGAACACGGCCGCAGCGGCATCGGTTACGCTTCCGGCATCCGAGCAACTTAGGGCGTTAGTGACTCAGGCTCCGATGCAACTGGCAATCAGCGGCAAAGCGGGAAGCACGATTCAGTCGCTAACACTGGGCCAAGCGGCGACGCAGTTCTCGAAAGACAAAGCAGCAGAGATCACTCGAACGATTCAGCGCGGAGTGGTTGAAGGTTCGACGGTTCAATCGCTGACCCGGCAGATCGCAAGTGTTACGAATAAACACAAACGACAAGCCGAAGCGCTGGTTCGAACTAGCGTCAATCACATCTCGTCGGAGGCTCGCTCAGCAGTAAACCGGGCGAATGACGATATTCTGAAGGGCGAAGAGTACGTCTCGGTTCTCGATGGCCGCACGACGATCGGCTGCGCAGCGCTGGATGGCAAGATACTCGGGTTCGACGAGCCGCCATTCACTCCGC
>JGI20153J14295_10000363_pt1 | contig 38409 bp, 24 predicted proteins | sample COG_03_FD_14295 | JGI IMG/M metagenome (IMG submission 14295) | reverse complement strand
AAAATAGTTTTCTTGTTGTAAATCTGTATCTGTATAAGTTTCTGTATTTGCAGGAAGTGTTGCAATTGTCTGAAAGATAACACCATCTGATGAGCGTTCTAGAATATAGTTATCTTCTTCTATAGAAACATCATGCCAAGTAAGTTCTAAATACTTTTCTGAATCTGTAAACATATAATCATTTGGAAATAATTTTCCTGGTGTATCTGGCAATACACCATGTGTCGTTCTATCTTCAAATTGAGCGGTATATAAAGATTGTATTTTTAAATATTCTCCAGTTCCTTCAATATGACCTGCTGGATGATTAAAAGGACCATCGCTATTAACAGTTGCGTTACAACCAATAGCGTAATTTTGACCAATAGGTGGTTTTTGAATTGCTATTTGATTAGAGGGTGCATTAATGTTCCAAGCCACTCCGTTCGTTACTGTCCATCCATGTCCTGTTCCATAACTCCCTCTATTGTGCAACCCTAAAATACCAGTTGTATTTGTCTTTCTCCAAGAAATATTATCCCAAAGGATCCCTTGTCCCCAACGTCTATGCGACTCAGATCTGGTATAATCTCCAGAAGACGAACAATTGGTAAATACAATTCCATTAACATCACTCGCTCCATTAGCAACAAATGTATGCCTGCCATTAGATGCGGTACAATTTTCAAACAGAATATTGTTACAAAAGTCAGTTACTTCGAAATTGTATCTCCAACCTCCAGAAATAGGACCATGCATATCTAATACATTGCTGTCTATCACAGAACAACGAGTAGCCTCATCAAATTTAATTCCTTGGTCACTCACTCTTAAAATGGTTACGCCTTGTACCCAAGAATTATCTACACCAACCATGTTAATACCTGTTTTGACATGGTCTCTACCTGTAACACCTGATGATTCTACAAATATTCTGAGGTTCTCGATACCACACTCTTTTAACTGACTATTTCCATTATAAGTATATACGTAGGATTGAGATAAAGACCTGTCTAATATGTCATAAATAGGCGTTGCCACCTGAATTTTGTTTCCTTCAATGTTAGTAATATGTCTATTGAAAACTAAATTTATTGTATTAGGTTCCCACGGTGCATCAGTAGCAACACCGCCATTATCAACTGCCTCTAACCATGCTGCAGTGCTAGGATGTTTTATGATGATATTATCACCAATATTATATACTGATGCATCTGCAACTTCAATAGTTCTGCTACCAGCAGGGATATGAGGGCTTATAATATTTTGCCTAGTTCCTGCAACCTGTCCTCCAAAACCACTTTTATTATTAGTGCCAATTCTAATTAGTGTTCGCTCATCAGGGATGTTTCCAACACCTGTAATAATTGTATTAAGTGCAGGATTTTCGCCATCTCCAGAACCCCGAAGTACAACGCCGCTGCTATTTATGATGAGTTGACCACTAACAGGATATTCTCCCGGTAACAATAACAAGGCTCCTCTATGTCCATTAACATTTAGTGCTAATGCTTCCACTTCGTCAATTGCAGCTTGAATATGTGCTGTATTATCTCCAGCCACAGGGCTTATCTGTTTTACAACTGCTACGTTAGGTAACGCTTCATCTCCGTTTTTATAACCTACATAACTGTAATCAGGGATATGGTTTCCATCAGTATCGGAGACATACACCAATTGATCCGAGGTATTGTGGAAAAGGATAGATGATTCGTATTGTGCCTGTATGGAATTTGATACGAAAATTAGAAAACAAATTATAGTCATCTTCAAATAAGCACTTTTTTTCATAATTTATATTTTAATATTTTTTACAGAAAGGTTTTTAATAAAAATAAGTTAAACACACCTTTTAATTTACTAATTAGTAAAGTTTATTTCTTTTTGGTTGGAGGTACTATTAAACTTAATATACATACAAATTAAAAGATATTAATTAATTTAAAATTAATATTTACTTAATATTAAACGTTCTTTTGATAAATTTACTCTAAAATCCAATTTAGCACCACCACACATAAGTACTATGGTTTAAGAGATTAAGATTGATCTTCGAATTAAATTTTTAAAATAAAACGGAGTACTTTTATTAGACTTCTATGAAAGAAACTTTTTATCATAAAATTATTTAACTTCGTCCTAACTAAAAAGCCTAGAAATTCTAAGTATTACTCGCCTTATTTCAAGATAGTGAGATTATCTGTATAGTCTTAAAATTAATAATTTATGGAAGTAATCGAAAAAGGTAAATTATACAAAGTTAGGTTACTGTGGATAAGAATCCGTCATGGTTTATTTTTATTTACATTAAGAAATGCATTATTACGATTCGGAATTGACATACAACCCTATTATTGGTTCTTAGAAGTGAAAAATGGAAGTGAAGAACCGAAAATACCTTATAAAGCGACGGATTATGAAATAATGTTTCTTGAATTAGCTGAAGTATTAATTATGGATAACATTATGGGCATGAGTATCGAGCAAATTGAACGCGATATGAATAATGGGCAGTTGTGCATTGGTCTTAAACTTAATAACGAAATTGCTGCACTATTATTTGTTGATTTAAACGATTTTGAATTTAAAAAAAGAACTTTTAGACTTAAAGAAACTGAAGGTTATCTATTAAATGTTTATACTTTTCAGGCTTATCGTGGCAAAAATTTAGCTGCTTTTTTGAGATACCATTGCTATGAATTATTTAAAGAACATGAAATAAAAGATCTTTATAGTATAATTGATTACTTTAATACATCTTCGATAAAAGTTAGTAAAAAATTGAATGCAAAAAAATTGAATCTTTATTTGCATGTAGGGCTTTTTAAAAAACTACATTGGAACTTTTGTTTAAGAAATTATTCGAAATAGAATTATTTATTACTTTATTTAATTTGAAAACTTCAATTTAAAAACGGATAAGATGGCTTTGTAACAAGTTGGTAAAAAGTCTTATAATATTTGTTTTATTATCTTTAATTGGGCCAATTTTAGACTAAATATAAAAGCAAAAAATCTTAACTAATTAATTATATTGTCTTTATTAGTTTTCATCATTTTTTGTACTCAATTTGTTGCACAAATTGAGTAAAGAATTGTAAAACATATAAACATAAATATTGTATTGGACGGCAGTTCTTATTTTCTAACCAACTGTATTTGTTGATATTTATTATGAATTTGTTTTTCTTTTATCATGTAATACCTTTCTTAATTTAATATTTTAGTTAGGTTTTTACATGACTCAAAATCAATATCTATATAATCATAACCATAATCAATGAAATAATCTTTACTTTAGCTTATTGTTTGGTTATATTTATTAAACAATAAGCAAAATATAATTTTATGGACATAATGAACGAATCACTTGAATTTGAAAAGGCAAAAATGAGTAATATGTCTACAAGTGACAGAGTAGTTGCATCGAGAGAAGCAAAACGTTTGATACTAGCTTTAAACGAAGTTTACAAGGAATCTAAAGATCCTAGTATCATGGATATGATGAAACGTTTAACGGTTAAGAAGAAAAAAATTGAAATACGTTTAAAAGGAAGACCTGACCCCGCATTTTAACATAATGGAATTAAACGTATTAGGAACTAAATTAGAGTCCTGTTGTACAGATCCTGCAACGGGGTATTTTAGAGATGGTTACTGTAGAACTATTTCTCAAGATTCCGGTACACACATAGTATGCGCTATTATGACTAAAGAGTTCTTGACATATACCAAATCGAGAGGGAATGATTTAAGCACCCCTATTCCGCAATGGCAATTTCCTGGACTTGTTGTTGGTTCAAAATGGTGTTTATGTATATCACGTTGGTTACAAGCAGAAAAGGCTGGTGTCGCTCCTCCTTTAGTTCTTGAAGGGACACTTCAAAAAGCATTAGAATATACTTCATTAGAACTTTTAAAGCGCTACGAAGTTACTTCCTAATGATCTCCAATTAGAATTTTTGTAGGTAGATAACTTGTTTTTATTTATAAAGTTAAAGATATTATCTATAATCACATAAAAGAATGTAATTTTGTTTTATAAATAGTTTCTTGTGGAAGGCTGTCAGAATTTGTGAGCTAATCGAAACTAATATCAATTAGTTTAATTTGGAAACTCTGCATATCATATTAATTATTTTTTTGGCAATTTCTTTTTTATTTTATGGATACGGCTGTTTGTATTCTGATAAAATGAAGCAGGAGTTTTATCGTTTTAAATTGAGTGAAGTGCAACGAAAAATAACTGGTATTCTACAAATAGTTGCAGCAATCGCATTACTTTTTGGTCTAATTAATCCTTTAGCAGGAATTATAGCTGCTGGCGGACTTACCATACAAATGCTACTTGGCTTTATGGTAAGACTCAAGATAAAAGATTCCATTATGTTATCATTACCATCATTCTGCTTTATGATTTTAAATTGCTATCTATTTTTCTATTTTTTAAAAATTTATCTTTAATTTATTGCACTAAAGCAACAATTAAAGATAATGCCAAAAAGATAAAGGCAGGTAAAGACTTTTTAAAGGGGTCACTTATTTTTACATGCATTATTATTGCTATAAGCATTAAAAATGCTATACCAAATGCTGAAGGCACCTCTAATTGATTATAGTAGATTGAACCCAAAAGCGCTAAAGATAGAATTACTTTTAATCCACCAACACCATACATCAACCATTCCGGTAAACCATATGCTTCAAATTCTTGTTTCATATTTTGAGCATTGCTTCCTCTCCAAGTTGTAGCCTGTTTAAAACGAAATAACCATACATTAATAATACTTACCGCAATTATGATTTTGATTAAATTGATTACATATTCCATTAAATTATTTTTTAAAAGTTAAACATTATTTTAAAGATTAAGTCAGTTTTTAAATTTTGAAGTAAGTTAATCAAATTTTACATCAGATTCTAAGGTTTGTATTATATTTAATGCTGCTCTTTCGCCAGAAATCATTGCTGCATTTAAAGATCCATTCAGTTGTGTATCTCCAGCAAGAAAAATACCTTTAGTTAATCTTGTTTCAGATGGAAGCATGTCATAATGTAACTCCTTTAATTTTGGCAGTGCTTGTGCTATAGAGTAATGCTTAATAAATGTATAAGTATCTATACCACAATACATTTTCAATTCTTTTTGAATTTGAATTATTAATGCTTTGTGAGATAATCCATGATTCTTTACTACGGTAACAGATAATAATTCTCTCGTGCCTGTTGTATGTGAGGCAAGACTAGTATGGTAGAATATGTTATTAATAAGTGCATTTTCATTTGTTATGAGGCCAATAAGTGGTTTTTTGATCGTTCTGCTATTGGTTTCAAAATATAGGGTATCACAAGATTTCCATTCCGTTTCTTGATTTTTTAGTTTAGAAATAAGTGAACTCGCTTCTGTCGCTATAATTGTAAAGTGACTTTCTAGTTCGGTGTCGTTAGTAAGGAGTATTTTACCGTCTTTAACCGATTTAACTTTTGTATTGAAATGAAATGTTGTTTTTTTTAAATGTTCTTTTAGTTGTTTTGGGATGGCTTCAATACCAGCTTTAGGTAATGCAGCAAGGCCTTCTCCAAACATTTTATAAACAAACTCAAACATTCTACTTGATGTCTCTAACTCAGCTTCTAGAAATATTCCACTAAAAAAAGGTTTGAAGAATTTAGAAATCATGTCTTCTGAAAAACCGAAATCTAATAAATATTGAAATGTAGTTTTTTCAGTTTTGGCGAAAATTTCAGTAGGTGTCGATTTCTTTAATAGTTTATTCAGTTTAAGTATTTTTAATTTGTCTGAAAACGTTCCTATATCAGAAAATAATGTTGGAAAAAGTAATGATAGATTTTTTAAAGGATCACCAATAGTTTTTTGTTTACCACTACTAAAAATAGTAGCTCCAGGGAGAAACTGTTGTAATTCTAACAAATCAAAATTTAAATATTTCTGAGCAGCTGGGTATGCTGTGAGCAACACTTGAAAACCATAATCTAATTGATATCCTTTTACGATATCAGTTTTTACGCGTCCGCCTACGCGATCTGTTGCCTCAATAATGATAGGGCTATAACCATAATCTTCTAAAACTCTGGCGGCAACAAGTCCGCTTGTTCCTGCACCGATGATATGTATATTGTAATCTTGTTTATTCATGTTAATTTAAACTAATGCAAAAATAGTGTATTACGCTTTGCTAATTTACTCGTTTTAATTTTTGTTTAATGAATATACATTAAAATTAAACAAAAATATTATATCTTTGAAAATAGATAAAATTTAAATTCTAGTATTATTATAAATATGAATAAAACAGCTATTATACGTTGTGAGCATTTCAACGCTGCTCACAGGTTGCATAACAAAAATTGGAGTGATGAAAAAAACCATGCGATTTTTGGTAAATGTAATAATTCTAACTATCACGGACATAATTATGATTTAGAAGTGAAGATTATTGGTGTTTGTGACCTTGAGACTGGATATGTGATTGATGCTAAGATTCTTTCAGACCTTATTAAAGATAAAATTCTTGACAGATTTGATCACAAAAACCTAAACTTAGATACAGAGGAATTTTCGAGCTTAAACCCTACTGCAGAAAATATCGCCATGGTGATCTACAATATTCTTAAGCCCGAGTTGGAGTCAAGTCTAGAATTGAAAATAAAACTTTATGAAACATCAAGAAACTATGTAGAATACCCATGTTTGTAAAGTATGTTGGTAAAAAAAACTACAAAAAGTAAACTATTATTAAGGTTTCAATAGCTTTCTAATACTAATAAAAACAATAATCATTAGAGAGTACCATAAAAAGAAAGAAACGATGTAATCTTTATATCCTAACACTAACATGACACTTATTAGCAAAAGTTGGAATCCAAGGCCAAAGGTCGATAAAGCTGTCATTAATAATTTTGGGAATTGCTTACACTTATGCGCATTGGCATCTAGAGTATAAATTGTTTTATCAAAGACTCCATAAAGTAGTTTATAAATTGCGAAGAGTATATTTACATTTTTTTGACTTTCACCTTTCAATGCCACCGGAGACTCATATTCAAAAATTCTACTTGTAGTATCACCATTGACATTATTTCTCAAAATAACATAGTAATAGTTATATAAAGTGCCCTGTAATTGAATCCCTAAAAACGCAAAAAAGCTATAAAGAAAATGAGTTTCTGAAGTATACCAAAGTGATAATAAGATTAAAAAATTTAAGATAATATCTGCAACAGAATCTAGGTAGCGACCTGTGTATGAAGGTGTGTTTTTTATTCTTGCTAATTCTCCATCAGCAGCATCCAATATCGATTTTAATATTAAGAAAAAGGCAGCGGCCCAGAAATATCCAAGTAGAATACAAATAATTGAGATTAAACCTGAAATAATAAACGCTATTGTAACATGAATAGGCGTTAATGCAGTTTCTTTTAGAGAATTAGCTATAAGTCTTGCAATTGGTCTTCCATAATCTGAAAGGTCAATAAACTTATGCTCTTTAGGTAATTTAGACATACTATTTTTGAACTCTGAATTTTTTAATTGTGTCGCTACTCAAACTTTATGAGAATCTAAGTTTTATTAATAATCTGTAAATGTACAACAGCTATGTAGATTAACATTTAATTGAGACATTAATTTTGTTTAATATTTTTAAATACTAATTAAACATGTTTTAACTTTAGTTAAATTTGAAAACAGAGCATATAGCGTTTGTCTCATCAGGAAAACTTATCTTAAAACTTATATATTTCAAAATTAGCTTAAATTTTTATTTGATTCCTAATGATTTTCAATGTATCGAAGAATTAATATTGGGCTATTTTATGAATCTTCATAGGTTAATAGTCATAATTTGGTTTCTAAATTATTTGTTCAGTATACGTTATTGTAAGTAAAAACGTATAATAATTATATATTATTTAAAATAAATCGATAAAAAGGTTTTTTTTAACGTTTAATTACATAAATTTGTTTTTAAATCCTTAAATCTATAACATGAAAGTGAAGATTATTTTATTCAGTTTAAGCCTTTTTCTCTTTACGGGTATTGGTTTTGCTCAGAAAAAGAAAGAACCTAAAAGCTTCATTAGTGACAAAGTTGCAATAGAAAAGTATCATAATAAAAGTGAGTTAGAACAGATGCAAAAAGGGCAGCTGATAACACTATACTCTGAAAGAATACAAGTTCTTGTTAGAACATTACCATATGTTGCTTTTGCAACAAAGCCAGGTATAACAATGACTACATTAGGTATTCCAACTAATAATGATAATAAAAAAGCGCTAGATAATCAATTTGAATCTACTGATAATTATCTTGAAAGTACTGGAAAATTTCATGCTGAGTATTTGCCTTATTCCGATACAGGAAATTTAATTGCTGGAATATTATTTTATGAAGAAATTATGAAATCTCTTCATCAGTATAATGATTTCCGCTAATTTTATAAAAATTTCTATCTCTTTTTTAGAGTTAATGTTTTGATTGATATTTATTTTTTGAATGCGTTGTCTTTTTATTTTTAAGAAGCGGATTTCTAAAAAATAGATATCAATTTTTTTTTTGCTCTTTACTTTGTCTTCAAAATTTCACAAAAATTGACTACTTTTCAATTCATTCCAGTGCCGTTTATCGATTATTATTCTTGAAAAATTAGCTTATTTAATGTATTTCAGCGAATTAATTGGTATTTCATGGATTTTTTTCTATTTTTGAATATTAATTGTAATACAAAATCATATTTAGTTTTTAACTAAAAATATTAGACTATGAAAAACTTTACCCAAATCATTTTCATACTTTTTTTTGTAATAGCGAATAGTTTTGCTCAACAAGAAAAAGGAATAGTAGGCGAAGAAAACTGGCTAGATAATTGGACAGAATTTAAACCTAATCAAAGAGAATATAGAGAACCTACTAAAATATTGACTGGTAATATTACAGAAAATATCACGCTCTACAAAAGAGAAGTATATCTTTTACTAGGGAGTGTTTTTGTTACAGACAGCGCAAGACTTAACATTGAGGCTGGCACTGTTATATTGGGTGATTTTAAAACCAAGGGTTCTCTGACGATTTCTAGAGGGTCGTCATTAATAGCGAATGGAACAGAAACGGACCCTATTATTTTTTCTTCAAACCAGAGTGTAAAAAGACCAGGTGACTGGGGCGGTTTAATTATAATGGGTAATGCTCCAGTTAACAGATTTGGTTCTGGGTCCGCAGCTATGTTTTTTCCAAATTTGAAATCAGAGGAATATGTAAATGCAAATTATGGAGGTGATAACATAATGAGTAGTTCTGGCGAAATAGCCCACACTAGAATTGAATATGCTGGAAAAAGAATTTCTGGAGATATTTACTTTAATGGGTTACTGCTAGCGGGCGTAGGGTTGGAAACTAAATTATCTAGTATTATGGTGAGTCATTCTGCGGGTAACGGATTTGAAGTTTGGGGTGGACAAGCTGAATTAAATAAGCTCGTATCCTATAATACATATGGAAGTGATTTTAAATTCAATTATGGGGCAACAGCAATATTATCTAATTCTTTAGCAGTAAGATCTCCTTATTCATCAAATGGTGGAAGCTCAAAATGTTTGTATGTTAAATCTTATGAAAAAAAGGAAGAGTTTGACTTTTCTAAAAACAGAACATGGGTTAGAGCTCGAAATAATACATTTTTAAACTCAAGTGAAGATTTAGAATCAGACATTAAAATGAACTTAGTTCAAGAAGCTGTTTATATAGGTGAGGACGCCTTACTTGATATGAATAAAAGTGTTATATCTGGATTTAACCCTGCGGTAATTTTGAACGAAAAAATTGCAGTTAATCAAGATAACTTAGAAAAAATCAGCTTTAACGCTATGTTGTTTAACAACTGTAATGGGAACATTTTTGTTGAATACAACTCAAATAATGAAGACTTAGAGAATTGGTATGGAAATAGTGCATTTTTCAACGTCTACGCTAAAAGTGATAATTTTGAAACTTTTATAGACACAAGAAGTACACGAAGACCAGATTTTAGGTTACGAATTAATAAAATAATTGCTTCAAACGAAGTTGATCCAGATTTAAGAATGGATTAAAAATTTTAAATGGTTAATAAAGCTTTAGACCTTTGATATTTCCTGTTTGGACTCTCATAAATTTTCAAAATTCCTTAAATTCTAATGAACCTATATTTTATAGTATTTGTTTCTATGAGTTTTATTAACGAAAGCAAATAAGATTACTATGAGGAACTTTTCGCTATTGTACACTGTTGTTATTTTCATTTTCTTTTTAAATGAAACTACCAATGCTCAAATAGTAATAAGTAAGCCTAGTTTGGGCTTTACGCAAGCATGCGCNAGTCCATCATTTAACACTTATAATGTAACCTTTTCTTTCTCACCAGAGTCAGCGTTGGGTTCTGGAAATCAATTTATTGTTGAACTTTCTGATGGTGANAGTAGTTTCTCAAATCCAACGGCAGTTTATACTTCTGGAGCTGGAACAGTAACANCATCGCCAGTTACTTTTAGTTTTTCAGTTCCTACAACAACAGCNGGAGAAGCCTTTAGAATACGAGTAAAAAGTACTTCCCCAACTTCAATAAGTTCAAGTTCAAATGTTTTTGCTGGGTATTATAAAATACAAGACACGCCATTTTCTGTAAATAATTTAATTGCCTCAGGCGCTTATTGTTCAGGAGGGAGTTATTTATTAACTATTGATAATCCCGGAGGAGTTTCAAACGATTCTCCTTTAAAATATCCTTCATTAACATTCAAGTGGTATAAAGAAACTAGCCCAACAACATCTGTTTTTGTGGCTGATGGAGAAACCTTATCTGTAAATCAACCTGGGACTTATTTTGTAGAAACCAACTACGGTAGTTGTACTTCAAATTCATTTTCTAATCGTGTAACAGTAACCGAAGCTTCTTCTGGTTCAACAAGTAATATAAGTTCTAGTTTAGGGAATCCGTATTGTTCAACAGAAGGACCAACTATTTTAAGTGCTATTAATGCTAATAGTTATCAATGGTTTAAAGATGGTGAGGTTATTTCTGGAGCAACTAGCCAGATGTATGAAACTAATGAATCGGGTGAATATTCAGTAAGTATCGATTTAGGAAGTTGTATGACTAGTGCGTCAATAAATCTTGAAACTACTGGATTTACAAGTAGTATTGATGTTGACGAGATTAATAATATAAACGAAAATGAAACTTTAATAGCTACCGTTACTACTTCGGCTAATAATCCTGAGTATAAATGGTTTTTAAATGATTTTACGATTAACGGTGCAACTGCGAGTAGTTATGAAGTAACACAAACTGGTTCATATAAAGTTGTGGTTACTCAAACTACAGGTTGCAATGCTTCAACAGAATTTCCTTTTGTAGTAAGATCTGCATTTCCAGATGTTGAAAAGATTCCAAATTTAATTAGTCCCAATGGTGATGGTATAAATGACACCTGGGAAATTCCTCAAAAATATGTTAATGGCACGAATGCCGCAGTTGTTATATTAAGTTCAAAGGGTAAAGTTGAGCTTCAAACAAATGATTATCAAAATAATTGGCCAGAAAATCAATTAGATTTTACAGCTGTAAACCCCGTTTATTATTACATCATAACCACACCAGATGGTAAAACAAAAAAGGGTTCAATAACAGTCGTCAAGTAACATGAAAAAACATCTATTACATATAGTTTTATTTTTCTGTATTACACAGCATCTCTATTCTCAAGAAGATGGGGTTGTCGCGTTTAATATACCTGTTAGAAATTCTTTAAAATTTAATAGACATATTGTCAATCCAACTTTCAGTTTTGTTAGAGAACAAAATAAATACATAAGCTTTAATAACAAGCGAGAATGGGCTCAATTTGATGATGCGCCCCAAACCTATTTGTTTGGATATTCGGGGAGGTTTCGAGAAAATATAGGTGCTGGAGTCAGCTTATTTCAACAAAATTATGGTGTTTTAACCACATTTGGAGGAGTTCTAAATTTTGCATATAATGCCGTTCTTAGTAGGGACAGCAATTTAACTTTTGGTGTGAATCTTGGATTTTACAAAAGTGGAATAAATGAAGGTAGCGTTATTACTAATTTTCCAGACGCTTCTCTTGACAACTTTCCTTCAAACTCAATAATTACAATAAATCCTGGAATAAATTATGGCACCGGTTTTTTAGACTTTGGTGTTTCCATAAATAATTTGGTGTCCTATAATTTAACGACTTCAAATATGATTGAAAATAATCCAGAGCAAAGCGTTCAGGGGCATATTATGTACACAGGCTATTTAAATAGTCGTGGTTTTTTTGATGAAAGTAGATTTTCAGGATTAGTGAGGTCGGAGTTTCAAAAAGATCAAACAGTGATCTCTGGAATAGTTATGTTAATGGTTCCTAAAGGAATTTGGGGACAAGCAGGTTATAATACTTTATATGGACTATCTGCAGGTGTTGGATTAAATATTACATCACAAATAGCTATTGAATATAATTATGAAAAGGCTATGGGTGATTTGTCATCCTTCGGGAATTCGCATGATATTACGGTAGCATTTAAATTCAATAATAGAGAGAGGTATGATTACAGTGGCGATGATGCTGAGGAAGCCTTATTAATTTCTTCTAATAAGAAAACAGGATATGCAGCAAAGCGAAGAAACTCATCGAAAACGCAAACACGTAAAAAAGCTAAACCAGTTGAAGCTAAAATTAGTGAGATTAATTCTGATGAAATAGTTACAGCCAAAGTTGATAACCAAACAGAAGATGAACTAGCTAATAAAAAAATATTAGAAGAACAAGCGAAGTTAGCAGAAGTAGAGAGAATTAAAGATGAAGGAGAAGCAAAAGTGAAGCAAGAAGCGGAAGCCCTTGTAAAAGAAGAACAAGAAGAACAAGCAAGAATAGCTGAAGCAGCAATAGAGAGAGCTGAAGAAGAAGCTAAAGCAAAACAAATAGAAGATGCTCGAGTAAAGGCACAGCAAGAAGAGCAGGCTAGAATAGCAGAAGCAGCGAGAATTGAAGCTGATAAAGTTGCTAAAGCAAAACAAATAGAAGATGCTCGAGTAAAAGCACAGCAAGAAGAGCAGGCTAGAATAGCAGAAGCAGCGAGAATTGAAGCTGATAAAGTTGCTAAAGCAAAACAAGCAGAAGAGGTCCGAGTGAAAGCACAGCAAGAAGAGCAGGCTAGAATAGCAGAAGCAGCGAGAATTGAAGCTGATAAAGTTGCTAAAGCAAAACTAGCAGCAGAGGCTCTAGTGAAAGCACAACAAGAAGAACAAACTAGAATAGCAGAAACAGCAAGAGTTAAGGCTGAAGAAGAAAAAATAGAAGAAGAAAAAGAAGAGAAAATAGGTGAGATAGCCTTAGATGAAGTTTTAATTGAGTTTAAGAAATCTACAGAAGCATTTAAAAATGCTCAGGAATCACTGTTGGATAAATTAAGTGACAAAATAGCTAGCAAAAATCAAGACTTAAATGAATTAAAAGAAGAAAACGATTTAAGTGAACAAGGTATTTATAAAGCTCCAAAAGCATTTAAAAGTGTGTCAGCTGAAAATGCCGTTATAGAAAGTTTGAAGCTTGAAATTGATAACTCGATTATATTAGGAGAGACTAAAATTTCAGAGATAGAAGCGCTTTATAGAGAACGACTTAAAAAGGTAAAAAGTAGAGATGACTCGGTTAATGTTGAATATCTAAATACCATTCAAGCTTTAAAGTCTGAACAACAGCAAGCTATAAATATTAAACAAAATTTAATATCCACTTTAGACGATATTAAAGAGGCTACAGATTTTGAAAGAAGAAGAAGAATAAAGCGTGCAGCTTATGATAATGAAGATGATAGATATAATAAAGACAGAGCAACTTTAGAACGTATTAAGAACTTTACAAACCCAAGTACAGAGCCTTTAACAAAAGAAGATTTTGATACTGGTGAAGCCCTTAGCAATATTGAAATTGTAAAAGATGTAAATAATGTTGAAGCAGGTTATTATTTAGTTGTTGCTGTTCATAATGATGTAAGTAAAAGAGATGAATTTTTAGAGAAGGCAGTTGCTGCGGGACAAAAAGACATTAACTTCTTCTTTAATGTGAATACGAATAAATATTATATCTATTATGAGAAGTTTGATTATATAGGTGAAGCTAAAGCCTCATTAGATACTAGCATAGGAAGTAAACCATATAACAGTAAAATGTCAATGGTTAAAATTGAAAATTAAAATATAAAATAGTTCGATCTATAGTCACATTATAAAAAAAACAATGATGAATATGAGCTCTTTTTAGAATTTATATTTACATCAGAATAAGTACTATTTTTTCATATTCATATTTTAAGATATTTTTTTAAATCTAAATAACGTTTTCTTTACTAAAGAATAAGTTGAATACACAAAATTTTATTTTTTTTGAAATAAAATTACTACAAATTATATATAATATATCGATTAAAATAATAATAAATCGATAAACTGCACATTATATTCGAACTCTCTTTATTGTTACAAATATATTTCCGATATTTATACCGTTTAATAACATAAAATATAGTCAAATAGCTATTTTTGTAAGAAATGGTACATTATTATGTATAAGAAACGAAGAATACTCCTTTTTAATTGTCCCCGGCTAAAGAGAAGTAATAAATATAATCAACCATGAATAGAGCTATTTACGTAAGAACAGGACTTGTTTTATTATTGATTTTAATGAGTTTGCAAATGTTTGCGCAAAACTATGTGCCTTTTACGCCTAGATTTAATCAAGAATTAAAAGGAGATATTCAATTAATTGGAAATAATATATTGGGGCCAGACAATAATGCATTTAATAATGGTTCAGTTTACAATCATAATGTCAATATGGTCTACATTGATATTGATGGTGATGCTTCTACATTTAATTCATCTAGTGCTGATTTAGGAATTCCGAACTCTGCATGTTACCAAATTATACACGCAGGATTATATTGGAGTGCTGTTACAGAAGGAGCAGAATCTATTACAAATGTTAAATTTAGAGGGCCTTCAGGAGGATATAATGATGTTGTAGGAACGGTTATATTTAATGCTAATGGAACTTCAGTAGATGGTGGAAATAGTTTTCCATATGCTTGTTATGCCGATGTGACATCTATAGTTACAGGGTTAGTAACAGATTTAGGAACTTATACTGTAGCGAATGTTTCCAGTGCACAGGGACGAACAAGAGATTTTGGAAATTATACTGGTCATTCAGCAGGTTGGTCGCTTTATATTGTTTATGAAGATCCAGCATTACAAGGTAAATCAATTACAAGTTTTGATGGTTTTAGTGCCATTAGTGTTTCAAGTGGTAATGCTGCATTAGATATTCCTGTTTCTGGATTTAGAACGGTTCCGTCACCCGCACCAGTAAGGGCAAACTTTGCATTTGCCACTTTGGAAGGTGATAGCCCAATTTTAGGAGATCAATTATTACTTAATGGCTCAAATTTATCTACAGCAGATAGACCTTCTACAAACTTTTTTAATAGTTCCGTAACCCAATTAAGTGCTTTACCTGTAAATAATAGAAACCCCAATAGCACAAATACTTTAGGATTTGATACTGGCGTTATGGTTGTGCCAAATCCAGCAAATTCTGTAATTGCTAATGATGCGACATCTGCTACTGTTCGTTTAGAAACGAGTGGAGATACTTATTTTCCATATTTTTTCTCTTTAGCTGTTGATATTATTGAACCAAATATAGTGCTTACTAAAATTGTAGAGGACGCATTAGGTAATGATATTGGTGGCATGCTTGTAAATTTGGGAGATGAATTAAACTATGTTTTGGGCTTCCAAAATACAGGTAATGATGATGCAACAAATCTTATAATTAGAGATATTCTTCCATCAAATATTGTATTTAATTACCCTACGGATATAGGATTGTTGCCATCAGGAGTAACGGTGCAAAGTTATAATTCAACAACGCGGGAACTTGTTTTTAGTGTTGATAATTCTGTAGTTGAAGAAAATGACCCTGTACAAGAAATTCGTTTCAAGGTTACTGTAGTTTCAACATGTAGTTTATTAACTGATGCTTGTTCTAATATAATAAGTAATCAAGCTTATTCAACCTATAACGGGACATTGAACCTTACATTTACAATTTCAGACGATCCAAGTTTTAATACTAATACTGGATGTTTACTAACACCGGGAGCTACTAATTTTTTAGCAGATATTAGCTGTGTATTTGAAGAAGAGGTTATTCTTTGTGGAGCTAGCACGGTATTGACATCTGGAAATGGATATGATTCTTATTCATGGTCTACAAGTCCTTCAGGAACACCAATTATAGGTACAGCACAATCGATAACAGTAACATCTACTGGTACTTATTATGTTAGTAATACTGCTATAGCACCTTGTCAATCTACAAATCAAGTATTTGAAGTGATTACTTTTGGAGAAGGCGTTACTAACCCCGTAATTCCATTTGCAGATCAAGTTGTTATTTGTCCTAATGATGGTAAAGAATTACCAAATATATTTTTATGTGGAGGTAACGGTCCAAGACTTATTGAAACCAATATTACCGATACAACATCTATTATTTGGGAACAGTTAGATGAAACTAGTTGTACAGCTGTTGCTAACCTAGATTGTGCAAATGAAGACACCGCTTGTACTTGGAATCAAGTAACAACAGGACCCAATTTTATAGCAGATACTGCAGGACAATTCAGATTAACTTTAAACTATGATGGCGGATGTTTCAACCAATTTTATTTTAATGTTTATACCAACTTATTAGTGCCTACAGTAACATCGAGAGATATTTATTGTACAACATCAGGTGAAATTGTTGTAGGTGGTGTTCCTAGTGGCTATGAGTATAGTATAGATGGCGTTAACTATCAAACAAGTAATGTGTTTTCAGTTAACACACCTAATATTTATACCATTTATATAAAACAAATAGGAGTAGATCCAAATCCGTGTATTTTTACTGTACCAGATGTTCAAATAAGACAAACAGATTTTACTGTTTCGACAATTATTACGCAACCATTTTGTAATGGAGATCTTGGGAGTATTGCCGTCGCAGCAAATGATGTGCGTCCACAATATTTCTTTTCCATTTCTCAAGGCGGAACTTTAGTAAATAGTGTTGGACCAATAACTCCAAATAATTATACATTTTCAAACTTAAATCCTGGAACCTATACTATAGATGTGTCTACAGAAGATGGTTGTGTGGATTCAGTTGATATTGATATTATTGAACCTCCGTTGTTAGAGGCAACCTCTGCATTAACAAAACCTTTAACGTGTACAGATGGCGAAATCACGGTGTATCCAACAGGAGGAACATCTCCATATTTTTATTTTGTAAATAGTACAACCGTTTTTCAAACAACGCCTATAATACCAGTAACAAGTGCAGGTGTATTTAATATTACTGTTGTTGATTCTAATAACTGTTCTGCGGAAACGTCAATTACTGTTGATGCAATTGCTGCACCAGATTTCACTGTTAATGCAACAGATATAGCTTGTTCTGATACTGGTGATGTTGGTACAATTACAATAAATGTTACCAATCCAAATGGTAATACATTAGAATATAGTATTGATAATGGTGTAACATTCTCAAATTCAAATGTTTTTACAGGATTAGCAGATGGAACTTATGAAGTCGTTGTTCAGTATGGTACAGGACCAGATGTATGTGCTACTTCACCGCAATCTATGATTATAACAACTTTAGCTACCGTTGCAGGCACTGCTGCCTTAACGACACCATATAGTTGTATTTCTGATGGCATTATTACTGTTTTAGGAGTTAATGGAGGAACGGCACCATATGCATATAGTTTAGACGGTGTAAACTTTCAATCAGGAACAACATTTACAGGATTGACTGAGGGAACATATACGGTAATCATAAGAGATTCTAGCGGGTGTACTTTTATTGCAGCTCCAATTACAATTGCTGCACTTAATCCGCCGACAGATCTAGATTTTAGTAGTAGTCCTTTAAGTTGTCCAGCGCTTACGTCTGATGTAACTATAACATCAACAACTGGAGGATCACTTCCTTTAGAATATCAAATTATAGCACCTTCTGTTTCTGCAACGGCATATCAAACTTCAAATATTTTTTCTGGAATAAGCCCAGATACGTATACTTTCCAGGTTAGGGATGCTGATGGATGTACGTATAGTGAATCATTTACTATTGCGCCATTGCCACCAATAACAGTTAGTACGGTTATCACTAAAGATTTAGATTGTACAACAACTGCCCCAGAAGGAATTATTACAGGAACCATTTCAGGTGGAACAGCACCATTTACTTACGCTGTTTCATTTAATAGTGGAGCTTATGGAGGTTCAAATACAGTAACAGGAACATCATTCATACATACGGCAGCTTCAGATGGCATGTATCAATTTCAAATAACTGATTCCAATGGTTGTATTGCAGTATCTAGAGTGCAAACTATTAATGCCATTTCGTTGCCAGAAATTATTTCAGTTATACAAACACAACCCATTTTATGTTATGGTGATAGTAATGCAGCGATAGATATAACTATTAACAATACAGTCGGTACAGCACCATTTGTAATTAATGTTAATAATGATATAACAGCAACAGATTATGGTACACAAACATCGGGGTTACCAGCAGGTGATTATACAATTACCTTAACTGATGCAAATTCATGTATTGATACAGATACCATTACAATATCTGAGCCAACCGCTATACTTGTAACATCATCTGCGCTTCCTATTACATGCGGTGCTCTTGGAGTTTCAAAAGGGTCGGTGATTGTAAATAGTGTAACAGGGGGAACTGCACCGTATAATTATTTTGTTACAAGTACTAATGGTTATTCTGAATCAGAGCTTAATACTTCAGGAACAGTTTCAACAACTTTTGATGAAGTTGATTTTGGATTATATCAAATTAATGTAGTTGATTCTAACGGCTGTTCAATATTGATTCAAGATGTATTAGTAGCATCACCACCAAATGATTTGGACATTTCAATAAACACAACAGTGGATTGTATTGCAGGAGGAGAAGCCGTTGTTAATATAGGTACAACATTAATTGGTACGGGACCATTCTTCTTTGATATTTACAGAGGGTTTATTCCACCTCCACCACCAGGAGGAACATGGGTTGCTGAAGATTCACTAGGAAGTCAAAATGCAACGATTACAAGTTTAATTCCAGGAGTGACTTATACGTTTATAGTTTATGATTTTTCAACAGGTTGTAGTTATTATGAAACAGCAACGGCACCAGTTCCAACAAATTCAACATTAACAGGAAGTGGTCTAACTTCAAATAATATTACTTGTGTAGGCAGCGCAGATGGAAATGTTTCATTTACAGTAAATAGTATTTATAGTATACCCACAGATATAAATTATGAAATTTTTGATTCATTATCATTAATTTCAACAGCTATTAGTGGTGCAGTGACATTACCAGCAGGTGCATCACTGCCGGTATCTAACTTAGGGCCATTACCTTTTGGAACTTATTTTGTTTTAATTACAGAAACCTCAGGTCCTAATGCAGGTTGTAGTGTGGTAACAATTCCTTTTAATATAACGGAGTCTGCTATTAATTTAAGTATTAGTGCCGCAGTGGACCAAAATGCTAATTGTAATCCTAATTCAGGAGCAATAAGTGCTATTGCAACAAATGGTACACCACCATACTTATATCAATTAACAACATCGGCAACACCACCAATAGCTGTAGATCCGTCATGGGCTTCGGCTAGTACGTTTAATGTAGATGCTAATAGTTATTATGTGCATGTTCAAGATGCTTATGGTTGTATACAATCAACACCGGTAATCGTTTTACCTTCAGATCCAGAACCTATAATTACAGCGGCATTAAATAACCAATGTACGGTTACCGAAGGTAATTTTGAAATAGATATAACGTTAACAACAACGGCAATTGCTCCTTATAGCTATAGTGTTGATGGTGGCGCTTTTCAAACAAGATCAGCACCATTTACGATTGCTAATTTATCATCAGGAGCACATACGATTGAAGTTCAAGATGCTAACGGTTGTGGTAATTTAGTTTTAGTAGCTATTGAAGCGCCTTTAGAAATAATTCCTACTATAACAACGTTACCTACTTGTAATGATAATGATGGACAAATAACTATAACAGGATCTGGAGGAACAGGCACTTATACATATGCTATAAATCCAAACCCAGCATCAATTACCTTAACAGGAAGTGTGTTTTCTGGCGTACCATCAGGAACTTTTGTAGTTACCATTACTGACACAGCAACAAGTTGTTCTGAAGATGTTACTGTGGTACTTCCGGGAGCTGTACCACCAACATTTACAACAACACCAACTGCTGTAACATGTTTTGGTAATAACGATGGTACGTTCGAGCTAAATCTTAATGGTTATTCAGGAGCGTATACTTATGAAGTTTTTGACAGTTCGTCCGTTTCAGGAGGAGCTGTAATTGCTAATACATCAACAAATCCACAATTAGTTACTGGACTTGTAGCAGGAGTTTACACTGTAATTATTACTGAAACAGCTAGTCCGTTTTGTTCTGCAACATCAACTGTTATTATTCCATCTCCATCAGAACCTTTGAGTTTAGTGGCTACAGAATCATCTAATGTTACTTGTAATGATGATAAAGGCATTATTACTGCAGTTGCAACTGGAGGATGGGGAAGTTATGAATATGAATTAACAGGAACAGCCACAGTGGTTTATTCTTCTAACGGAACATTTACTAATTTATCAGCTGGTGCTTACACCGTTAATGTTCGAGATGCTGGAGGATGTATTGTTTCAGGAAGTGTTCCACTTAATTTACCAACACCAATAGATGCTACAATTACAGCTACACCAAACTTATTATCATGTTTTGGAGATACCAATGCAAACATAACCGTGACTGCTATTACTGGTGGACAAGGCACTAATTACACATATACGCTAAATAGGGTTGCTCCAACAGTGAGTTCTTCAGGACCACAAACATCACCCATTTTTGATGGGTTAGGAGTAGGAACTTATAATGTAGTCGTAACTGATGGTTATAATTGTGAATTTACTACAGCCAATGTAGTTATTGCACAACCTACTGGAATTGAAGCGAGTTTAGTAAAAGCAACATCACAAACGTGCTATACAAACAACATTAACATTAAGCGCAACTGGAGGAACAGGAACTTATGAATATAGCGAGACAGCTTCTTTCACAACAGTCTTAGGAACGTTTGCTACTTCAGTAACGTTCCCTGTCGCTAATGGCACCTATAGTTATTATGTTCGAGATGCTAATAGCTGTTCAGCTAATGTATCTAATGATATTACGGTTGACCCATTACCAATATTGACTGTTAATTTAGATACTAGAAACGCTATAATTAATTGCGCAGGAGACGATACAGGTGTTATTATTGCTATGGCAGAAGGTGGATTAGGTAGCTATGTATATACATTACAAGATACATCTGGAAATCCTATTACGCCAGTAAGTCAAACTAGTCCTGGAGTATTTACAAATCTTCCAGTAGGAAATTATCAAGTACAAGTGGATAGTGGGGATTGTTTAGAAACATCTGCAACGGCTCCAATAACAAATGCTGCGTCTCCTTTAGATGTAACGATCAATCCAATTGATGTGACATGTAATGGAGAAAATGATGGTATGTTAGAGATTAACGCTTCTGGTGGCTCAGGAACTATTAAATATGCGATATCTCCACAGTTAGATCAATTTTTTGATGCAGATACCGTTGAAAATCTAGCTCCGGGTAATTATGATATTGTAGTACAAGATGAGTTAGGTTGTTATGTGACATATAATTTTGATATAGACCAGCCAGCACCTATAGGGTTTACTTATACTATAATTAGTGAGGCGCCATGTGATGGAGACTCAACAGGTTCTTTTACTATAGAAATCTTAGGAGGAGAACCTCCGTATAGTGTAAGTTTGGATGATGTAACATATACACCGCTGCCAGTTGGTGTAACAACATTTACATTTTCAGGGTTAGAAGGTGGTGAAAAAATGGTTTATGTTTTAGATGGTGGGAACTGTGGCGGCGATAGTCCGTTTTCTATTCCATTACAAGAACCAATAATTCTTGACCCATTAGCCAATATTGATTACGAATGTATCAATGACACCACAAATAATACCAATACAGTTACTAATCGAGTTACTGTTACTGTAGATTCAAGTATAACTGATACTTCAGTTTTAGAATATTCGTTAGATGGCGGTGCTTTTGCAATAGGAACGGGTATTTATGAAAATTTATCTCCAGGACCTCATAGTATAGAAGTACGACATCCAAATGGTTGTGTCAAAATAACGGATAATGGTATTCCTTTCATCATTGAAACTTTCCAATCTCTAGCGTTAGTTTTAGAAGATGGTGGATTAAACGAAATTGTAGCTATTGCTGCTGGTGGTGCAAAGCCTTATGAGTTTAGATTGAATGGACAATCTTATGGAAATGAAAGCACTTTCCTGATTTTCGCATCTGGTGATTATACCGTTACAGTTATTGATGCAAATGGCTGTGAGGTTTCTGCAACAAGATTCTTTGAATATATTGACGTATGTATACCAAATTATTTCACACCTAATGGTGATGGTAATTTAGATGGTTGGGGACCAGGTTGTGCCAATCAATATAGAAACTTAACCTTCGATATTTTTGATAGATATGGACGAAAAATAGCCACTTTAAATATAGGGGAGAAGTGGGATGGTAAGTACAGAGGCGTAGAATTGCCTTCTGGAGATTATTGGTACGTTGTAAAATTAAACGAACCGCGAGACAATCGTGAATATGTGGGACATTTTACACTGTACAGATAATTAAAACCCTTAACTAAAGAATTATGCAATTAAGAAAATTATATATAGGTCTGCTTCTCATGTTTATAACAAACAGTTATAGCCAAGAGTTGAATTTACCTGTATTTACGCAATATTTAGCTGATAACAATTTTGTTGTATCACCTACTTATGCTGGTATTGGAGATAATTTAAAAATTAGAGCAAACGGACTCACGCAATGGGTTGGGATAAAAGGAGCACCAGATAATCAATCTATTTATGGTGATGCTAGAATTGCAGACCGGACTGGAGTTGGCTTATCTTTTTATAAAGACAGAAACGGTAACACTATTCAAACAGGCGCTAAAATATCTTTTGCACATCATTTAGTTTTAGATTATTACTCGAAAATGTACCTGTCTTTTGGTATTTCATATAACATAAATAATTTCAGAATCGATATCAATAATTTTAACACAAGTTACGAAAATCCAATTATTGATCCATTTGTTACTGATGATAGAAAAACAACTAATAATAATTTTGATGTAGGTGCTTTGTTTAGATACAAAGGCGCATTCTTTAGCTTTAATGCCAATAATATTTTAGATAAAAAACTTGATAAAACGATACGAGTTTCAGAGCCAAATTTACTTTTAAATTACCAAATTTATTCTGGTTATACCTTTAGAGGGCCGAAGAAGAGTGGATTAGAATTTGAACCTTCAATTTATTATCAGATGTTTAGTAGTGACAAAAGATCTAGTACCGATGTGAATTTTAAATTTAGAAAGTATAATAGAAATGATGATTATTTTTGGGCAGGAATTTCTTATCGATTCTTAAACGATCAGTTATTGAAACCTCTGAATGTAGGGCCCATGGTGGGATTCCAGAAATCTATTTTTTACTTTGGATATGCCTATCAGGTTACAACTAATGAGTTATCAGCATATAACTCGGGTACACATGTTGTTACTATTGGGTTAAACTTTTTACAAGGTATTAGTAATTGTCCTTGTACGCAGAGTGCAGTGCGTAAATAGTTGAGGTTTATTGAGATAAATTAATGTTATAATACTTTATATTTTGAATATTGCCCTTAACCGAAACTGCTCCTATATAATTTTCTTGTGGTGTAAAGGAAAATAAGTTCCATAATTCTTTTTCGTTTTTATTACATTTTATTTCTAAGAGTTTTGTTTTTGGTCTGAATCTGAAGACACAGAAAACGAATCTAATGAATTGAATCACGGTTATCTGCCTAGAGAATGCTTTTTGATAAACTAGATGCTGATGAGGAAGTTCAGTTTACACCTTGCACTTTAATAGGTGAGGTGTCTTTTAGCTTTTAGAAGACCTACTAAATAATTACGTATTTCTGTTTGATGCCTCTTTTGTTTTTTGCGCTAAAATTTTAACATTTTTTTAGTATCGGTTCTTTTGTTTTATTGTCTCTTTAACTGAAACACAAATACTTTCTTTATACATTTGTTTTTATATTTTTTTTTGAGCTCAAAAGTCAATTAAAAACTAAAGATAGAAAGTGATATTATTATGGACTTTTCTTTTAAAAATTTAAACATGAAAAAACACTTAATCCTCCTATTTGCTTTAATAGCTTTTACGGTTGGAAATTCTCAAATATTAGAACCCGTAAAATGGCAAACTTCCATTGAGAAATTTTCAGATACTGAATATAATTTGGTCAGTAAAGCAACTATTGAATCTGGGTGGCATCTATATTCTCAAAATGTTCCTGCAGATGGTCCTATACCCACAACATTTACTTTTGATGATGCAAATGGTGCTTTCAAAATTATTGGCAATACTGGCGAGTTAGAGGGAAAAACTGTAGACGATCCTGTTTTTCAAATGAGGATAAAATTTTTCGAAAAGTCTGCTATTTTTGTGCAAAGAGTTCAATTATTAGGAGATGTTACATCTGTAAAAGGGACGGTTGAGTTTATGGTTTGTGATGATACGCGATGCCTACCGCCAACTGAAGTCGATTTGGTTTTTAATATAACAGGAAATAATAAAGCAGAAAATACTAAAGTTATAGATGAGCAATCAATAGATAACGAGTCTGTAAATGAAATGCTTTATGGAATGGCTCCTAAAGATATAACCTTACTATCGGGTAAAATAAAAGAAAAAAAATCACTTTGGACTATTTTTGGGTTAGGTTTTCTAGGAGGTTTATTGGCCCTTTTAACACCTTGCGTGTTCCCAATGATTCCGTTAACGGTTAGCTTTTTTACAAAAAAGGGAAACCAAACTAAAAGTTCGGGTATTGGAAAAGCATTGTTATATGGCTTTTTTATTTTATTAGTGTATTTAATTTTAAGTATCCCTTTTCATCTTTTAGATTCTGTTAATCCTGATATATTAAATGAGATATCAACGAATGTGTGGTTGAATGTCATTTTCTTTATAGTTTTTATGTTTTTTGCTTTTTCATTCTTTGGGTATTATGAATTAACATTACCATCAAGTTGGACAAACAAAACCACTCAAGGCGAAAATGCTGGGGGTATAATTGGTATTTTCTTTATGGCATTAACCTTGGCCATTGTTTCCTTTTCTTGTACAGGACCAATTTTAGGTTCTTTACTAGCAGGATCTCTAACAGCCGATGGTGGTGCGTGGCAGCTTACGGCTGGTATGGCAGGTTTTGGTGTGTCTTTAGGTTTACCGTTTGCANTGTTTGCNATGTTTCCAAATATGTTGAATGCGTTACCAAAATCTGGAGGCTGGTTAAACACAACTAAAGTGATTTTAGGATTTCTAGAATTAGCCCTGGCTTTCAAGTTCCTATCTAATGCAGATTTAGTAAAGCATTGGGGATTATTAAAGATCGAACCATTTTTAATTCTTTGGATTATTATTTTTGCTGGTTTAGCATTATATCTATTTGGTAAGATTAAGTTTCCTCATGATTCTCCAATTAAAAAGTTGTCTTTTTCGAGAATTGCTGGAGGCATACTAGTAGCTGCATTTGCAATCTATTTAGCTTCTGGGTTTAGAGTAAATAAAGAAACAAAAACATTTACGCCTTTAACTCTACTAAGTGGTTTAGCGCCTCCAGTAGGGTATAGTTGGTTGTACCCTAGTTCTACAACAAATAATCTTAAAACCTTCAAAGATTTAAAGGAAGGTATTGCTTATGCAAAACAAGTTAATAAGCCAATTATGATTGATTTCACAGGTTACGCTTGTGTAAATTGTAGAAAAATGGAAGAGCATATATGGCCATTAGAGAAAATTGATAACTATTTACGAAACGAATATGTTTTAATTTCTTTATATGTTGATGATAAAAAAGATTTGCCAACAGATGAAAAAGTTGAAGTAAATAGGGTCAACGGAGGTAAACGTTTACTTAAGAATTATGGGCATAAATGGGCTAATTTTCAGACGCAATTTTTTAGGTCTAATTCACAGCCATATTATGTGTTATTAAATTCTGATGGAAATAAAGTTTTAATTGAACCTGTAGGATATACTCCGGATGAAGATGAATATGCTAGGTTTTTAGAAGGTGGTTTAGAAGTTTTCAATAAAACTAAATAGAGTTTTTATAAATCTTAATTGATATTATGATTGATTCAGTAATTAATAGCCCTTCAAAACTAGAACAATATTTCGAGCAGTTTCGAAATAATATTGTTGGTATAAATCAATATTTTGATTCGCCTTACGGAAGAAAAAAAATTATTTATGCAGATTGGACTGCTAGTGGAAGATTATATATACCAATAGAAGAAAAACTGCTAAGTGAAATAGGACCTTATGTAGCAAATACGCATACTGAAACCTCTATAACAGGTTCGGCTATGACTTTAGCTTATCGTGATGCAAGAAAAATTATTAAAAACCATGTAAATGCTTCAAAAGAAGATGTATTAATTACAGTTGGTACAGGAATGACGGGTGCTATAAATAAGTTTCAACGTATTTTGGGGCTTAAGCTTTATGAAAATTTAAAAGATTATACAGATGTTCCTAAAGAGAAGCGCCCAATTATTTTTGTATCGCATATGGAGCATCATTCTAATCAAACCTCTTGGTTAGAAACTATTGCCAGAGTAGAAGTGATTCCTTCAAATGAAGATGGATTACCTTGTGCAATTAAGTTAGAAGAACTTATTGAAAAACACCAAAAATGTCCTATAAAAATCGCAGCTATTACTGGGTGTTCTAACGTTACAGGTATTAGAACAAATTACCATGAAATAGCACGAATTATGCATCAAAATAATGGACTTTGTTTTGTGGATTTTGCTTGTTCTGCACCTTATATAAATATTGACATGCATCCTGAACATGATGATGAATACCTAGATGCTATTACATTTTCGCCTCATAAGTTTTTAGGAGGACCAGGTTCATCAGGAGTTTTAATTTTTAATAAAAAATTATACAAAAANGTGGTGCCTGATAATCCAGGAGGAGGAACAGTAAGCTATACAAATCCGTGGGGAGANCATGATTATATTGATGATATTGAAACTAGAGAAGATGGTGGAACNCCNGGTTTTTTACAAGCTATAAAAATAGCATTATCTATTCAACTAAAAGAAAAAATGGGTGTTCAAAATATTTTAAATCGTGAACACGAATTAAATNAGTTAGTTTTTAATAACCTTTCTAAAATTGATAACCTTAAAATTTTAGCACCAGAACATAAAGAAAGGTTAGGGGTATTTTCTTTTTATATAGATGATGCACATTACAATTTAATTGTAAAACTTTTAAATGATAAATTTGGTGTGCAAACTCGTGGAGGTTGCTCTTGCGCGGGTACGTATGGTCATTATTTATTGCATGTAGATCAACTAACATCAAAGGCTATTGAGGAAAAAATACTTGACGGTTGTTTAATGGAACGGCCCGGTTGGATTAGAATGTCTATTCACCCAACGATGACTAATGGCGATATTGAATTTATTTGTGGTGCAATAAAAGAAGTTTCAAAACATTTTGAAATTTGGGGTAAAGACTATGAATATAATGCTATTAAGAACGAGTTTATTCATAAAGGAAATCATGATATAGAAAAGACTATAACTAAAAACTGGTTTAAACTTTAAAGCTAAAACCAGTTTTAAATAGCTATCCTTTCGAAGTATTTATTTTTCTATAATTTCAACCTCAAATAATTTATCCCTGCGTTTACCGGTTACAAAAATGGTTTGAGTTATAATTAACTTAAGAAATTTAGCTTAATGTTGCTACTAGAAAGATTTAAGTTTAATTAATTTATTACCATCATTCTTAAAACCTTTTCTAATAATCATCCAATTAAAACTAGATCTTTAATATTTGATTGTTAATAGTTGTGCGAAATTTTTTGTCTTAAAATAATGCATTTCAGCTAAAAAAAATTTAAAAATCTTACTTTTTTGTTACCTTGCATTAGAACGATCACTTGGTACTTTATCAACATTAATGAAATTATTAGAGAAATTAAGATACTATTCTTTTTGGGGAGTAGATTTTTTAAAAGGAGGAAAAGTTCGATCTCATTACAGAGATGTTCGTTTTATTTTAGATAACTATAGTACTGATAAATCTCAAGGAAAAAGAGATTTATACTTGCAAAAATTACTTAAACATGCTGTAAATACAACACCCTTTTATAATGAGTATAAAAATTACAATTCCCTTAGTGACTTCCCAGTAGTTGATAAAGTTTTTATCAGACAACAGTTTGACAATTTTGTATCAAAAGAGTATAAAGGTAAACCAAGTTTTGAGGTATATACAAGCGGCTCTACTGGTACACCTTTTACAGTATATTTAGATAAAAATAAAAAATATAGAAATACGGCTGATACTATATATTTTGGTAAAAAAGCAGGTTATGAATTAGGTCAAAAATTATTTTACATAAGAGATTGGAATAACGTTCCTTCTAAAAGTAAATTATTTTCTTTGATTCAAAATATAAGGAAAGTTAATGTTAAACATTTAGATGATGTTGCAATTTCAAAACTAGTGGATGATATTAAAACTGGAAACTCTAGTAATGCTATGTTGGGTTATACTTCGGCTTTTAAAGAAATCTGTAAATATTTGGATAGTATAAATTCAAAACCAATAAAAGTAAATATAACTTCAATGATTGCTAACGCTGAAGCATTAGGAGATTATACAAAAAAATCTATAAAAAAATATTTTGACTTTGATATACTTTCTAGATATTCAAATATGGAAAATGGTATTCTTTCTCAACAAATAATTAATGGAGGGAATTTTTTTCATATTAATTGGGCTAGTTTTTATATTGAAATTTTAAATATGGAAAATGATTCTCCCGTAAATTATGGAGAGCAGGGTAGAGTAGTTGTGACTGATTTGTTTAATTTTCATTTACCCATGATACGATATGATACTGGGGATATAGCTGTAATGGATGTTGACAAAGCTTGTTTTAATGGGGCTCCATCGTTTTTTAAAGTTGATGGCAGAAAAATGGATACTATTTATGATACTCGAGGTAGAATTATGACAACTGTAGTTTATGAATTGGAGCATTTTCCTGAGTTTAAACAATTTCAGCTTATTCAAGAGAACGAAAACACTTATATTGTTAATCTTAATTTGGACAAGGCTTTTANGCATGAAACAAAAATGGTAAGGATGTTAAAAAATTATTTAGGAGAAGATTCTATCATAAAAATTANTTATGTAGATGAAATTCCTCAATTATCATCTGGAAAAAGAAAATTAACAATTAATAAATTTAGAGTTTAATTAATTAAAAAATCGTCTTTATTTCTCGACAATCTCAACCTCAAATAATTTATCCCAGCGTTTACCGGTTACAAAAATAGTTTTCGTTTTTGGATTGTATGCTATACCATTTAAAACATCTAAACCTTCATGTTGAGTAACAAGTTTCTTTAATGGTTTAAAATCTACAACTCCAATTACAGCTCCGTTTTTAGGGTTAATAATGGCTACTCCATCTTTTTGATAGCGATTCGCATATATTTTCCCATCAATCCATTCCATTTCATTGATACCAATTATTTTTCCTTTATTAGTATACACTTGAATATACTCTTGTTCAACTAAAGTTTCAGAATTTAGCAACCATATTTTTTCAGTGCCATCACTCTTGTAAATGATATTATTATAATTACACAAACCCCACCCTTCTTTGCTATTACCATATCTAAAACTGCTTATTTTTTTAAATGTGTTAACGTCGTAAACAAAACCTGTACCTTTTTGCCAAGTCAATTGATAAACTTTATTATTTAAAATGGTTAGTCCTTCTCCAAAATATTCATCTGCTAACTTTAAATCTTTAAGAACCGTACCCGTTTTGTAATTTAATTTTCTAAGCTTAGATTCTTTAAGCTGGCCTGTACTTTCAAAAAGAGTATCGTTATAAAACTCTAAACCTTGTGTATAGGATGTTATATCGTGTGGATATTCATTAATTATTTTATAAGTATATACTTTAGGCAATTCACTGTTTAAAATGCTTACTGTTGATGAGGTCGTTTGTTTTTCGCCATCATAATATATAGTGGCTTCAATGGTTTGCTTACCTAACTTAAAATTGTTTAATGCTGAAGCCTCATTAATTATATTTCCGTTTAAACGATACAAAATAGAATCAATAGTATGATTCTTTTTGTTTTCTACAGACAGTTGTAATGTTGCACTATTAGAAATATTACCCTTTATGGCATTAGTTTTAATGGTGAAATCACTTTTTTTATGGCCAGAATTTGAACCACAAGAAATTAGTAATACACCTAAAAATATGATTGTGAGATATTTGAATCTTTTCATTTTAAATTTATAATTTAAAGCAAGGTATTTATTTAAAATCAGTTTAAAAAATCATTGTGAAAATTTTAAAAGGTTGTATCTTTGCAGCCGGCAAGTCCTACACAACCAGCTCCTGTTGAATCCTCCAGGTCGGGAACGAAGCAAAGGTAAATGGTCGTAGCGGTGTGATGTAGGTAGCTTGCCTTTTTTTGTACAATCAACTTAAATCTTGAAAGCTATAGCGAATCAAGATTTTTTAGTTTATTGTATTCTCATGAAGATGGGAATCTCATAATTATTATTGTATTTTTAAACATTAAATATTTCAATTATTATGTCTAAAGTTGTTTTAATAACAGGAGGTTCTTCAGGTATTGGTAAATCTGTAGGTGAGTTTTTAAGTGAAAAAGGATTTATAGTTTATGGAACGAGTAGAAGCCCTGAAAAGTATAGACAAAGTAAGTTCCCAATTCTTGCTTTAGATGTAAAGGATGAAGCCACTATTTCTGAAACAGTTAATACCATTATTGATAAAGAAGGCCAATTAGATGTTGTTATAAATAATGCTGGAGCAGGAATAACAGGACCCATTGAAGAAACCCCAAACGCTGAAATTAAAAACAATTTTGACACTAATTTTTTCGGACCAATAAATGTTATTAAAGCAGTATTGCCTCAAATGCGTAAACAGCACGCTGGCTTAATAATAAACATTACATCTATTGCTGGTTATATGGGATTACCATACAGAGGTGTTTATAGTGCTAGCAAAGGTGCTTTAGAGCTTTTAACAGAAGCTTTTAGAATGGAAATAAAAGACTTCAACATAAAAATGACTAACATTGCCCCTGGAGATTTTGCAACCAATATTGCTGCTGGGAGATATCATGCGCCGCTACTTGACGATTCACCATATAAAAAGCCATATGGAGATACTTTAGATTTAATGAATACTCACGTTGATAATGGCAGTGATCCTGATATGATGGCTAAATCGGTTTACAGAATTATAAACACTCCAAATCCAAAAGGGCATTATAAAGTAGGGGAGTTTATGCAGAAATTCTCTATTGTTTTAAAGCGAATTTTTCCAGATAAGGTTTATGAAAAACTTTTGATGAAGCATTACAAGTTGTAATTTACTTATTTATTAAACCAAGAAGTTGCTCTTCGAAATGAGTTGAAAAAATATTGGTGTTACTGTTTGTTATTTTTTTATTCTTATCAACAAGTACGGTTTTTGTCATAGGATAAACAGCAAAGATATCTAAAGCCTCTTCCGGGTTTTTAAACTTAAATTCATTCGTTTTATTGAACCCATGGCCTTCCAATAGTCTTTTAGATTTCTCTAAACCATAATTATCTATATTAATAACAATAAACTTTACTTCTGGGTATTTTGCTTTTAGTTCTTTTAGTTTATAATGACTTTCCTTAAAATGTTTATAATAAGTATGAGACCAGAAACTTAAAACCGTTGGCGAATCTATAAGAGCACTAATTTTAAGCACATCTTCATTATAACTTACTACATTAATTTGTGGCAGTTTTACGCCTTCCTTCAAGCTGTTAACTGAATTTGTATAACGTACCATCAATTCTTTACCTTTTTTACTTTCACTTTTGCCTAAAAAAGACTTCAAGAGTGCATTGTTGCTTTCCTCATTTTTATTTTTTGATAGATAACCCATGGCGAAATGATATAATAAATCATCTTTAACCTTTGGGTTGGTAATTAAACTATCAATAAGCTTTAGTCTATCTAAATTATAACACAATGAATTTCTATCAAAACAAGCATTATTGTCGTGTTTATCATGGGTTTTAAGCGTTAAGTTACTCAAATTATACCTTAAGAACTTATTATAATTATGGTGACTACTTAAAAAACCATCATTATAATCAATAGCTTTTCTGTAATTGTAAAAATCTTCAGGTAATGATTTTAAAATAGCAGCTTTATTTTTTCCGTAATGCACAAATGGATAAACTTCTTTACTAGAAAAAAAGGAATAATCAATATTTGCTTTTGCTATTTTTAAGAATAAAGGGGACGGATCATATTTATTACTAAAATTTTCTAATGCTGTCACTTTTGAAGCATTTAAAGAATCTACACGTTTTTGAAATGTAATACCGTCAAGCTGACAAAGTTTAACAATATATTTTTCTTCCTGCTCGCTTTGTAAATACTCATTGATAAAATAATTATTTTTTTTATCTCCGTTTCCACTATAAACTAGTGATTCATCAAAATCTAAAGTGTTTAATCTAAATAATAAGCTATCCTTAGGTTCTAATAATATAAGTTGAAATTCACCACCGTGTCTAAACGTGTACAAACCTTCATTTAACTCATCAATTTTGTATAGAAATCTGTTTCTACCATCTAACTTAACCGTATCAAGAATTACTTCGTTTTTAGACAAAACAATATAATTGGTATTGGGGTTAATTATCTCACCACCGAGGTAAGCATAATCAATGGTAACCTCGTTACTATCTTTTTTACAACCGATGATTGTTAAAAGAATACATATCAAAGTAAAGTATAACTTCATAAATCCTTTCCGAGTCATTTATACCTACAAAAATATAGCTTGTATTTATAAAGTCATGTTAATGCGTTGTTAAATATTTACTAAACAAATACACCCATAACAGCTTTAAATACTTAAAAATAGACTCATTATATTCATGTGCAAAAACTTATTATTTTTATTTGTCACATGTAGCATCCATATCATTACTTCTGCTAATAAGTAAATTATTAGTTATAGATGTTTCGTATAACCAATGGATTTTTTTTACTTTTGCAAAAATTAAATATTCTCTATGTTATCAGTATCAAATCTTTCTGTTCAGTTCGGTAAACGTGTTCTTTTCGATGAAGTTAATACCTCTTTTAATAATGGTAATTGTTATGGTATTATTGGAGCAAATGGGTCTGGAAAATCTACATTTTTAAAAATTATTTCTGGAAAACAAGATCCAACTTCAGGCCATGTGTCTTTAGAGTCTGGGAAGCGTATGTCTGTTTTAGAACAAAATCATAATTTATATGATGCCCAAACGGTTTTAGAAACGATTTTAATGGGAAACAAACCATTACATAAGATAAAAACTGAAATTGATGCGCTTTATGCTGATTATACAGATGAGAATGCTGAAAAAATAGGAGAACTTCAAGTTAAGTTTGAAGAAATGGATGGATGGAATGCAGATAGTAATGCAGCTTCAATGTTATCTAATTTGGGTATTAAGGAAGAGTTTCATTATACTTTGATGGCCGATTTGGATGGTAAACAAAAAGTACGTGTGCTATTGGCACAGGCATTATTTGGAAATCCCGATGTGTTAATTATGGATGAGCCTACCAACGATTTAGATTATGAAACTATCTCGTGGTTGGAAAACTTCTTAGCAAACTATGATAATTGTGTTATTGTTGTGTCTCACGATAGACACTTTTTAGACGCAGTTTGTACGCACATATCAGATATTGACTTCGGGAAAATAAATCACTTTTCTGGTAACTACACCTTTTGGTATGAGTCTTCGCAATTAGCGGCAAGACAGCATGCTCAACAAAATAAAAAGGCAGAAGACAAGAAAAAAGAATTAGAAGAATTTATTCGTCGTTTTTCTGCTAACGTTGCAAAAAGTAAACAAGCAACCAGTAGAAAGAAAATGATTGAAAAACTGAATATTGGGGATATTAGACGAACTAGTCGTCGTTATCCTGCTATTATTTTTGAACGCGAAAGAGAAGCAGGAGATCAAATTTTAAATATTGAAGGATTATCAGCTTCTACTGAGGGTGAAACGTTATTTAAAAATATTGATTTGAACCTGGCTAAAGGGGATAAAGTGGTTGTGTTTTCAAGAGATTCTAGAGCTACTACCGCCTTTTATGAAATATTAAATAATAAAGAAAAAGCTGATTCTGGTAAATTTATGTGGGGTGTTACAACAACGCAATCCTATTTACCACTAGACAATAGTGAATTTTTTAATAATGAGTTAACGTTAATAGATTGGTTGCGCCAATGGGCAACTACAGAGGAAGAGCGTGAAGAAGTTAATATTCGAGGGTTTTTAGGTAAAATGATTTTTAGTGGAGAAGAGGCTTTTAAAAAATCATCAGTATTATCAGGAGGAGAGAAAGTGAGGTGTATGCTATCTCGAATGATGATGATGAGGGCAAATGTGTTACAATTAGATGAGCCAACAAATCATTTAGATTTAGAGAGTATTACGGCATTTAATAATTCGCTTAAAAACTTTAAAGGCACTATTTTATTTACTACACATGACCATGAATTTGCACAGACTGTGGCGAATAGAGTCGTAGAATTAACTCCATGTGGTGTTATAGACCGATACACTACGTTCGATGAATATATGCAAGACAAAAAAATTAAGGAATTACGCGATAAAATGTACGCAGTAACCACTTAATCAAGATTGTAATTCTGAAGTAATATTTTCAACTGCTAAAACCGCCTTATCAAGTTCGTCTTTATGGACGAAAACTTGTTTAAGTATTGAATTGGAAGAGCCAAAAATAGGAATAAGTCCAGAATCGGTTTGATCTTTTACTACGGGAATTATGTTTTCTTTTTTTAAATCAGAAATTATGCGTTGTGCAATAATAATATCACCAGTAAATACTTTAATGTAGTTTGACATAGCTTTAAGTTTTAAAGGTTGTATACTAAAGATACAAAATTTTTGAATACAAAATAAAGCATAAAACAGAAAAACCTTTCAAATTATAAAACTTGAAAGGTTGCTTGTATTATTAAAATTAAAAATTTACCTCAATTCAGCTCCGAGCTGTTTCTCAAAGTTATTTTGAAGCTTATTCATAATCTTATCAATTTGTTTGTCGGTAAGGGTTTTGTTTTCGTCTTGTAGTGTAAAACTAACCGCATAACTTTTTTTGCCTTTTGGTAAGTTTTTACCCTGGTAAACATCAAATAAATTGACGTTTCTCAATAGTGATTTTTCGCTTTGTTTCGCTATTTTATAGATAGATTCAAATGTTACATTATCATCTATAAGCAAAGCAAAATCACGACGAACTTCAGGATATTTTGGGATTGTTTTAAACTTAATGTTATTATGCTTAATGACCTCTAAAATAGTATCCCACTTAAAATCTGCATAAACAATTTCTTGGGTAATATCAAAATGTTTTAATATTGGTTTCTTTACTAAACCAAAATCTACTAGTTTGTTTTTTCCTAATTCAAAACTTAAGCCTTCAGCGAACAAATCACTTTTAATTGGAGATTCATTATATCTTGTAATGCCTAAACGTTCAAGTATAGAAACAATAATTCCTTTCATTAGGAAAAAATTTGTTTTCTTATTTGTTCTATGCCAATTTTCAGAAGCTTCATTTCCCGTTAAAAAAATGGATAAATGCTTAAATTCTTCCCGTTTGTCATCAAAACTATGATACGTTTTGCCAAATTCAAATAATTTTAAATCAGCACGTTTTCTGTTGATATTAAACGATACAGATTCTAAACCAGAAAATAATAACGATTGCCTCAATACCGACAAGTCATTACTTAAAGGATTAAGCATTGTGATATTGTGCTCTTCCTTTAATTGTTCACTTAGAGCAATATAATTTGGAGTTGTTAGTGAGTTAGAAAGTATTTCAAAAAAACCTTGAGAAGCCAATTGATTTCCGACAATGTTTTGAATTTTATAATCTTCAAAACGAGTAGCAGAAGATATGGATGCGTTAAGTTTTTCTGACGTTTTTATGTTGTTATATCCGTAAACTCTAAGTATCTCCTCAATAACATCTGCCTCGCGCTGAACATCATTTCTATACGCTGGTACGGTTAATCCTAAACCAGTTTCTGTAACATTATTTACTTTTATATCTAAAGAGCTTAAGATACGTTTGATAGTTTCTTTAGGAATTTCTTCACCTATTAATTTTTCAGCATTTTCAAAGCTTAAACGAACTTCAAAATCCTTAATCTTATTTGGATAAATATCAATAATGTCACTCGTTATTTCACCACCAGCAATCTCTTGAATTAATAAGGCAGCTCGTTTTAAAGCATATTCACAAATATTTGGATCTATACCACGCTCGAATCTAAAAGAAGCGTCTGTATTTAAACCATGGCGTTTAGCCGATTTTCTGATACTTACAGGATTAAAGTAAGCGCTTTCTAAGAAAATACTTGTGGTGCTTTCTGTAACACCCGAATCAATACCTCCAAAAACTCCAGCAATACACATGGGCTTTTTATTATCACAAATCATTAAATCATCTTCATGTAATTCGCGTTCAATACCATCTAAAGTGATAAATTTTGTTCCAGCCTTTAAAGTTTTAACTTCAATTTTATTACCTGAAACTTTTACAGCATCAAAAGCATGTAAAGGTTGTCCCAAATCATGTAACACATAATTCGTTGCATCTACAATATTATTTATTGGACTTAAACCAATAGCTTTTAAACGATGTTGCAACCAAGCAGGTGACTCAGCAACTTTTAATCCAGAAATTGTGACACCACAATAACGTGGTGCTAAATCTTTATTTATAACATCAACATCAATTTTTAAAGTACGATTTTCAATATTAAACGCACTTACAGAAGGTGTAATTAATTCTAAATTCACATCTTTTTGCACTAAACCAGCCTTCAAATCACGCGCAGTTCCTAAGTGACTCATGGCATCTGCTCGGTTAGGTGTTAAACCGATTTCAAAAACATGATCGTTCTCAATGTCAAAAATATCAGTGGCAAATGTGCCAACTTTAATTTTAGCATCTAAAACTAGAATGCCATCGTGAGAATTACCTAAGCCTAATTCATCCTCGGCACAAATCATACCGTGGCTTTCCTCACCTCTAATCTTTCCTTTTTTAATAGTCCAAGATTCTCCCTCTTCAGTATATAAAGTAGTTCCAATAGTTGCTACAGGTACTTTTTGTCCAGCTGCTACATTAGGAGCGCCACAAACAATTTGTAAAGGAGCGTCACCACCAACATTAACCGTTGTTAATTTAAGTTTATCAGCATTTGGATGTTTAACGCAAGTTAATACCTCACCAACAATTATACCTTCTAAACCACCTTTAACCGATTGGTAGGTTTCTAAACCTTCAACTTCAAGTCCTAAATCTGTAAGTAATTCGCTGGTTTGTTCTGGTGTCCAATCTGTTTTTAGAAACTGTTTTAACCAGTTATATGAAATCTTCATAAATCAATATCCTATTTGAACTAGCAAAGATAAAATATTGCAGCTAGCATTCAAATAAAGCCTCGTATTTTGTTAGTATATTGCTGTGATTTCGATTAACAGATTTTAAATTCAATTTATGAAACACATATTTATTATTGTATTAGCAGTTTTAATGTTTTCTTGTAAAGAAAAAACGAATACAAAGACACTTGAAAATGGTAGATATAGAGCAGAATTAAAAGTTAATGATAGTTTGAATTTACCTTTTAATTTTGAAGTTATCTCTGAAAATGAACTGCATGTTTTTAATGCTGAAGAAGTAATTGAAGTTAAAGTAATTGAATACAAAAATGATTCAGTTTACATACAAATTCCAGTTTTTGAGGGTTTTATAGTTGCTAAAATTGAAGCTGAAAGCTTAAATGGACGTTTTGTAAAGCCAAGTTTAAATCGAGTTATGGAATTTAAGGCTGAAAAGGGTAATGACAGATTTGATACTGTTGAAGAACCAG
>JGI20153J14295_10000361_pt1 | contig 38554 bp, 46 predicted proteins | sample COG_03_FD_14295 | JGI IMG/M metagenome (IMG submission 14295) | reverse complement strand
CGAACGTGATTGATCCAATGCTCGGAAGTGTCAACGGCCAAAATTTTTGCGGTTGTATTCTGCAGTACCCAGATGCTGGATTTGCCAACACCATATTCGGCNTAAACCTTAGCCGTTTTAACNNCGGATTTAAAAAGCTGATCATCACCATCAAACAGAAAATTCTTATTCCGTTTGCGTAACGACAGTGTCCACTTACTGACAATATTCACAGGCAACCTTTTTAGTTGGTAGTTGGGAAGAATACCACTAAGCGAGGATAGGGAGACAATTGCCAAGCCAAAATCAGCGCGCATCTAGATCGAAATGTTACACTTGGCGGGAAGCTTCTTTTTTACTCAAACCGGTTGTTACAGCGCGCAGCACGCGCTAATCCAGGAATGGACCCTTTTATGGATGTTACTGAAATACTCGAGTCCCTGAACCCTGAGCAACGGGCCGCTGTTACCGCGCCCCAAGGCAGCGCACTGGTCCTAGCTGGCGCCGGCAGCGGTAAAACTCGGGTGCTAACCCAACGCATTGCGTGGCTTGCGCAAACCCAAGGCCTGTCGCCATTTGGTATCTTAGCGGTCACCTTCACCAATAAAGCAGCGGCCGAAATGCGCTCTCGGATCGAGGAACACCTAGCCATGCCGCTTCGAGGCATGTGGGTGGGCACCTTCCATAGCCTCGCGCATCGATTCTTAAGAGCACATTGGCTGGATGCAGGCCTGGATCAAAGTTTTCAAATCATTGACGCCGATGATCAGCTGCGGTTGGTCAAGCGGATCCTTTCGAACTTATCCATTGACGACAAAAAATGGCCCGCTAAACAAGCGGTCTGGTGGATTAATGCCCAAAAGGATGAAGGCCTCAGACCGAACCATATTCAAGATGAGGGGGATTTATACATTCGCACCCATCTCTCAATCTACCGAGCTTATGAGGAGGCATGTGATCGAGGCGGCATGGTCGATTTTGCAGAGCTCTTGCTCAGGATGCACGAAACGTTGCTCGCGCAACCGGCGTTACTAAACCATTACCGAGAGCGATTTAAGGTGATCCTGGTCGATGAATTTCAAGACACTAATGCCATTCAGTATGCTTGGCTGCGCGTTTTAACGGGGAACGCCGATAAGTTGATGGTTGTTGGCGATGATGACCAATCGATCTATGGTTGGCGTGGCGCAAAAATCGAGAATATTCAACGCTTTCAGTTGGACTACCCAAACGCAACCAGCTACCGCTTAGAACAAAATTATCGGTCAACCGGGACCATTTTGGACGCAGCGAACGCCTTGATTGAGCACAACACCGACCGCTTGGGCAAAGCGCTTTGGACCGATTTGGGACGCGGTGACCCGGTATCCCTGTACGCGGCTTACAACGAAATCGACGAAGCGCGCTACATCGTTGAGCGCATCAAGAATTTTTTTGCCGAAGGGAATGCCTATCGCGATTGCGCGATTTTGTATCGATCGAACGCCCAATCCAGGGTTTTAGAAGAAGCAATGTTGCGCAGTCAATTGCCCTACCGAATCTACGGTGGCCAACGGTTTTTTGAACGCGCGGAAATCCGATCCGCCCTGGCCTATCTCAAACTATTGAGCCAGCGCCATAGTGATGCCGCGTTCGAGCGGGTGGTGAACCTGCCGCCCCGGGGTATCGGTGATAAGTCGATTCAGATCATTCGGGACGCGGCGCGGTCAACCAACCAATCGCTGTGGACGGCTGCATTGAACCTCACAACCCACGGCGGACTGACCCCTCGGGCGAGTAGTGCGGTCAGCGGCTTTCTGAACCTGATTGATGACCTAGACGTTGCGACGGAAAATCTTGACTTGGCGCATCTGATTGAGGAGACCGTCGATGCCTCGGGTCTCAAGGCGTTTTATGAAAAAGAAGGCGGCGAGAAGGGTCAGGCCAGACTTGAAAACCTTGAGGAATTGGTCACTGCGGGCCAAACCTTTGATCCAGATGACGTTCCTTTGTTTGATGAGGCCGTGCAACCGGATATGACGTTGTTGGATGAGTTCTTAAGCCAAGCGGCCTTGGAAGCCGGCGCTGGTCAAGGTGATCAAAACCAAGACAGCATTCAAATGATGACAATGCACAGCGCCAAAGGGTTGGAATTCCCGCTGGTGTTTTTGGCGGGCTTGGAGGAAGGCTTATTTCCGCACCAAATGTCGATGGATGAGCCCGGCCGCTTGGCAGAGGAGCGGCGGCTTTGTTACGTTGGCGTCACCCGGGCGATGACCAAGCTGTACTTTACCTATGCTGAAACTCGGCGCTTGAATGGTACGGATCGGTATAACCGGGTGAGTCGGTTTGTACAGGAAATACCTGCAACCCTGATCGAGGAAGTTCGATCTCACGAGGCGCTGGTTCGGCCGGCTTATCAAACCAGCCATCAGGTTAAGCGCGTTGCAAGCGAGGTCTCGGGGACTGAATTTCAATTGGGCCAAAAAGTGGGTCACGCGAAGTTCGGCGAGGGCGTGATTTTGAATTATGAAGGCCATGGCCAACAGGCGCGCGTGCAGGTTAAATTTGAGGCGGTTGGTACGAAGTGGCTGATGTTGTCCTTCGCAAAATTACAATCCATATAAGTGAGATCGTTCATGAAACTGCTATCGGTAAGTCTTATTATTGGCGCTTTGTTCGTAACCAGCTGTGGGCAAAGTCCTGCTGAGCCGGATGCTCAGGATCTGTTGATCTGAATAAAATCTATAAGTGGCGGATGGTGACCACTTGGCCAAAAAATTTCCCCGGCATGGGGATGGCCCCTGAGAAAATCGCTGAGCGGGTTCGTGTTATGAGTAACGGCCGCTTGGATATTACGGTTTACGGCGCTGGAGAGGTGGTACCGGCGCTTGAAACCTTTGAAGCCGTATCGCAAGGGACCGTGCAAATGGGGCATGGCGCGTCCTACTACTGGCGCGGCAGTGTGCCGGCGGCGCAATTTTTTACCGCAGTCCCCTTCGGGCTATCAGCCCAAGAGATGAACGGCTGGTTGTTGCATGGTGGCGGCATGGCCCTTTGGGAAGAGCTGTATGCTCGGTTCAACCTCGTCCCGATTTCGGGCGGTAATACGGGCACGCAGATGGCGGGCTGGTTTAATAAAGAAATTAACAGCCTCAGCGATCTTCAAGGGGTCAAGATGCGGATTCCCGGCTTAGGGGGCGAAGTATTTGAAGCCGCTGGCGGGACGGCGGTCAATATTCCAGGTGGTGAGATCTTTACGAGCCTGCAAACCGGCGTGATTGATGCGGCTGAATGGGTGGGGCCCTTTAACGATTTGGTCCTTGGGTTTCATCAGGTTGCGAAATACTACTACTACCCTGGCTGGCAAGAACCGGGACCCAACCTTGAACTCATCATCAACCAAGACGCCTTCAACGAGCTGCCAAAGGATCTGCAAGCCATGCTGCGCAATGCCTCGCTTGCGGTCAATAACGATGTGTTATCGGAATACACGGCCCGAAATAATCAAGCGTTGAAAGAGCTGGTTGAGGTGCACCAGGTTCAAGTGCGCCGCCTACCGGATGATGTTTTGGCGGCGCTGAAGGTGATTTCGGATGAAAAGGTCCAAGCCCTTGTGGGTGATGATCCCTTAAATCAGCGTATCTTTGACTCTTACCAGGCGTATCGCCGTAGCGTGATGGACTATAACGAATTGTCCGAGCGGGCGTTTCACAATGCGCGCGCAAAGCTTGAAGGCTACGAGCCGTAAAGCTGTCCAGGCAGCCAGGTTGCAAGCCAGGGCTGCCACGCTAAGGTGAGTAGTAAGATCAACTGAATCACGATGAAGGGCACGACGCCGCGATAAATATCCGCGGTCTTGACCGTCTCTTTGGCAACCCCGCGCAGATAAAACAGCGCAAATCCGAACGGCGGGGTTAAGAAAGAGGTTTGTAGATTAATCGCGATCATAATACCGAGCCAAATAGGGTCAACGCCCATTGCCATGAGGATTGGTCCAACAATCGGGACCACGACAAACGTGATCTCGATAAAGTCCAAAATAAACCCCAGCAGAAAAATCACCGCCATCACAATGATTAAGGCGCCCGTCACGCCCCCGGGCATCTGATCAAACAGGTGCGCCACGACTTCATCGCCACCAAATCCTCGAAATACCAGGGAAAATAGGGAGGCACCAATGAGGATAAAGAATACCATCGAGGTGGTTTCGGTCGTTGAAACGAGCCCGGCTTTTAGGTCAGAAAAACTTAAGCTGCGTCGTAATAACGCCAGAACTAGGGCCCCGAGGGCGCCTATGCCAGCCGCTTCAGTTGGGGTTGCAGCGCCAAAGAGAATTGAGCCTAACACGAGACCTATGAGTGACAAGGGCGGCACGGCGCTCATGAAAAGTTGTCGTAGCGGTACCTTCGGCAGATTCGCGGGTGGCGCAAGCGTTGGCTTCACAATCGCGATGGTGAGCATGAGCAAACAATACAAGCCGACTAAAACGAAGCCGGGCAGAATCGCGCCCGCAAACAGATCGCCTACGGAAATCGATTTTGGATTAAAAATACCCAGACTCAACTGAGCCTGTTGATAACCACTGCTGATGACGTCGCCCAGAAGGACTAAGGCGATCGAGGGCGGGATAATCTGTCCCAAGGTACCGGTTGCGCAAATGGTGCCGGTCGCCAGCGCAGGGTGATAACCCGCGCGTAACATCGTTGGCAGTGCCATAAGGCCCATGGTGACAACGGTTGCGCCAACAATACCGGTGCTGGCCGCCATCATCATCCCAACCAAGCAGACCGCCAAGCCAAGCCCGCCCGGCATCCGGCCAAAGGCCCGGGTCATCCCGTCGAGTAAGTCTTCAGCGATTCGAGACCGCTCTAGGATCACGCCCATCAGCACGAACAATGGCACGGCAATCAGGGTTTGATTGGTCATAATGCCGTAAAGGCGATTGGGCATGGCATACAAGAAGGCCAAGTCAAAATGCCCCGCTATGATGCCAAACCCAGCCGCAATCAGAGACGTCCCCGCAAGGGTTAACGCAACCGGATAGCCTAAAAGTAGCAATCCGAAAACGGCTAAGAACATGAGTAGGGCCGCATAGTCCACGTTATTGCCTCAATGCGCGAAGGGCTTTTGAGCCTTGGGATAGGCCTTGGAGAAACAATAAGGCCGCCATGATCGGTATGACGGTTTTTAATAGAAAGACCCCCGGTAGTCCGCCGGGGGCGCCGGAAGACTCAAAAACGGCCCAAGAAAAGGCGACATAGGGCAGGCTCGTTAAAAATAAAAATAAACTCACCGGCATCAGAAAAAAAATCCAACCCAGTAATTCAACCCAATGACGTTGGCGTGGGGTTAGGGTTCGATGAACAACATCAACCCGAACATGGCCGTTCACTTTAAGGGTGTAGCCGATGCTCAACATGATCACGCCGCCATGTAAATACACAATGGTTTCCTGCAGCGGGATCGATCCGAGGTTGAGGAAATAGCGCATAACCACGACCAAAGCGGTAATGAGCATCATCATCAGGATGAACCAAGAGACAAACCGGCCGATGGCGCCTGATACTTGATCGATGAGGCGCTCGATCTTTTCCATCAAAGCATTGCCTCGCACTCAATCAAAACCGCCAGGAAGAAGGTGCCCCCCACCCATTGATTATTTTTAAAGGCGGCAAAGCTGCCCTCGCGGCTTTGATCGCGGATCAGAAACTGCTGATAACACAAAAGGCCGGCAATGACGGCAAGCAGGCCTTGGTACACGGCGCTGAAGTCTAGGTGGCCACCGACTTGCCAAAGTAGCAATACAAAAAGCGCTTGTAATACCCCAATGATGAATCGATCCAGATCGCCAAATAAAATCGCCGTTGATTTCACGCCAATGAGAAGATCTTCGGCTCGGTCTACCATCGCGTATTCGGTGTCATAGGCTACGACCCAGACCAAGTTAGCCAGAAATAACAGCCCGGCCGCTTCACTGAGCGCGCCCGTCACAGCAGTGAACGCCATCGGAATCCCCATTGAAAAGGCGAGTCCTAATACCAATTGCGGCAGATGGGTTATGCGTTTCATAAAGGGATATAACCCTGCGAAGCAGGCGCCGACGGCTGCAAGCACAATGGTTAGGACATTGGTGGTCAGCACGAGGATGGCTGCCAGACCAAGCAACACGCCCATCCAGAGCAGCGCCGCGCGCACGGTGATCACGCCTTGGGCCAAAGGTCTGTCTTGGGTTCTTTCCACAAACGGATCAAATTTTCGATCCGCGATATCGTTGACCACGCAGCCTGCAGACCGAGTCAAAAAGGTGCCGAGCACGAAAACAAGTAACAAATGCCAGCCTGGCCATCCCTCAGCGGCAATCCAAAGGGCGGCGAGCGTTGGCCAAAGCAGCAGCAAGGTCCCCACGGGCTTATCAAGCCTCGCGACAGCAAGCAAGGCTTTAAATTTTGGATCGGTCAAATAGCGTGCGCTGAAGTTCATTCGTGAATATGCAGGTCTTGGTTTAAATGCGTTAGTATACCCAGCTGAGGAAATTGCGGGCGTACAAATTTACCCCCTGTCTCAAACCGTTAAATTAATAGAGAAGATCGGTGATATGAAGAAGTGGCAATGTATTGTATGTGGGTTTATCTACGACGAAGCAGAAGGTTTTGAAGAGGAAGGGATTGCACCTGGCACGGCTTGGGAGGATGTTCCCGAAGATTGGGTCTGCCCGGAATGCGGCGTTGGCAAAGCAGATTTTGAGATGATTGAGATCGATTAATCAATATGAACTAAGGATGGGCTATGGATCGAAGTAAGCTAACGCGAAATATTCTGATCGCAATGGTTGCAGGATTCTTGATTGGATCCTTGATTCATTTCATGGCCTTGGACGCCGATAGCTTCATCGAGACCTATCTGGTTGGGGGTCTTTTCTATATTGGTGGTCAAGTCTTTATCGCCAGTTTGAAATTACTGGTGGTGCCTTTGGTCTTTGTCTCGTTAGTGTGTGGTGCGGGGAATCTGGCCGGTCACAACAATATGGGGGTGATTGGGCTTAAGACGGTTGGCTTATATCTTTTGACAACCGCTCTGGCCATTGTGCTGGCTTTGAGTGTCGCCAACGTCCTGAATCCCGGTCTTGGGGTGAATCTTGCTGAAGCGACAACCTTTGCCGCCAAAGAAAGCCCTGCCTTAACGCAGGTCATCATTAACATCTTTCCGAGCAACCCCGTAAAGGCGTTAGCAGACGGCAATATGTTGCAGATCATCGTCTTTGCCATTTTGTTGGGGATTGCGATGACCCGTGCGGGCGAGCAGGGCCAACAGATTCGAGCCTCCATGGCGCGCTGGAACGAAGTCATTATGCAGCTCGTGCTGATGTTGATGCAGGTGGCGCCGATGGTGTTTTTTGCCTCATGATTACGTTGTTTGCCAAGCTAGGCTACAGCGCGATAAATGATTTGATCACCTATTTTTTCTGCGTCTTGTTGGTTTTAGCGCTCCATTTTTTGGTGACCTTCTCGGTGCTTATCCGCTTTCTCGTTGGGGTTAACCCTTTAACCTTTTATAAGCGTCTCTTGCCCGTTATGGCCTTTGGTTTCAGCACGTCATCCAGTGGCGCAACCCTGCCAGTGACGTTGGAGACGGTTGAAAAGCGATTGGGTGTGAGCAAAAGCATCAGTAGTTTTGTTGTGCCCTTGGGCGCGACCATCAATATGGACGGCACTGCAATTATGCAGGGCGTTGCAACGGTCTTTATCGCGCAGGCCTATAACATTGATATCGGGATGGGCGGCTACCTAATGGTGATACTAACCGCGACCATGGCGTCCATTGGTACGGCCGGCGTCCCGGGCGTGGGGTTGATCACACTTGCTTTAGTCTTGTCTCAAGTCGGCTTACCGGTTGAGGGCATTGCGCTGATTATTGGCGTTGATCGACTGCTGGATATGTCGCGAACGGTTGTAAATGTGGTGGGGGATGCAACCATCGCAAGCATCGTTGCCCGCTCAGAAGGCGAGTTTGATGACAGTGTGTTTGCTCAAGAGACGCGCTCAATGTCTGCGAGCAACGCCGCTTAGGCCTGCTGGTACCGCTCAACAACCCCAATCCAGCGCTTCATCAACGCTTGTGTGGTCTCCTCCGAGCGGCTGGCGATTTGATTTGCAAGGCGATTGGCGATCGGCAATAGATCATCATCTCGGGCAAGGTCTGCAATCTTAAAGGCAATGTCACCAGATTGGCGCTCGCCAAGAATGTCGCCCGGTCCTCGAATTGCGAGATCCTGCTCCGCGATATAAAAGCCATCTTGAGAATCTCGGAGCACAGCCAGGCGCTGTTTGCTCAAGGGCCCCAAGGGGGGTTGATACAGCAATAAGCAATAACTTTGTGCTTTGCCCCGCCCAACTCGACCTCGGAGTTGGTGCAGTTGCGTCAGGCCCAGTCGTTCCGCATTGTCAATCACCATAAAATTGGCGTTTGGCACATCAACGCCAACTTCGATGACCGTTGTCGCGACGAGAATTTGAATGTCGCCTGCTTTAAATCGCGCCATGATTGCGGATTTTTCTGAGTTACTCATCCTGCCATGAATCAGCTCGATACTGCGTCGCGGTAAGGCGGCGCTCAGTTCCGCTAGGACCGCCTCCGCCGCTTGAGCATTGAGGACTTCGGAGGTCTCGATCAGGGTGCAGACCCAATAGGCTTGCGCGCCCATCTGGCAGGCGGCGTCGAGACGGCTCATCACCGCCTCGCGCTTGGCATTGGCCAGGACGCTGGTTTGCACGGGCGATCGCCCGGGAGGTAACTCGTCGATCACGGAACAATCCATGCTGGCGTAGAGCGTCATCGTCAGGGTTCGAGGGATAGGAGTGGCCGTCATGATTAACTGATGCGGGGTGGTATCACTGTTACGTCCCTTGTCTCGTAGGGCCATGCGTTGGTTAACCCCGAAGCGATGCTGCTCATCGATGATGATTAAACCAAGCCGCTCGAACAACACGCCCTCTTGGAACAGGGCATGAGTGCCAATCAGTAACCGAATGGATCCGGATTCCAGATCAGCCAGGTGCTGCTTCTTGAGACTCGCTTTCATGCTGCCGGTTAAGAGCGTCGGCGTAAGGCCAAGGGGCGCCAACCAGTCTGCAAAGGACCGATTATGTTGTTCGGCCAGAATTTCTGTTGGCGCCATTAAGGCGACCTGATGTCCTGCGGTGAGCGCAACCAGGGCGGCCATCGCTGCAACCACGGTCTTGCCAGACCCGACGTCGCCTTGAACCAGCCGCAGCATCGGGGTTGGCTTACCCAGGTCTTGGTTGATTTCCTCAATCACCCGTTGCTGGGCTTGGGTTAGGGTAAACCCCAGGTTTTGATGAAAGGTATTGATGAGCGCTTGATCGGCAATGAGCGCTGGGGCCCTGCGTTGACTCAGCTGGCTTTTGAGTTTTACGAGGCCCAATTGGTGGGCGGTGAGTTCCTCGAGCGCCAAGGCCCTTTGATGGGGGTCGAGCCCGGTCATCAAGCGTTGCACATCCGCGTCTTGGGGCGGCGCGTGTACGTAACGTAGGCAATCGATTAAGTCCGGAAAATCCGGATTGGGTAGTAAGCACGGCAAGCCGAGGGCGAGATCCGGGCGCTTTAAGCCTTGTTGGATGATTTTTCGCAAGCGGTTTTGCGATACCCCTTCGGTGATTGGGTACACCGGGGTGAGTGTTGTTGGCAGAGGTTCCTCTAACGCATTGCTGTAGTCCGGATGATAGAGCTCGAGTCCCGAGGCGCCTCGTCGGGGAACGCCATAGCAGCGAATTCGACGGTTTGGCGCCAAACTCAGCTGTTGCGCCTTAGAGAAATGGAAGAAGCGAATCGCAATTTGCCCGGTGTCATCCCGTAGCGTCACGAGCAGACTGCGCCGTCTTCCAAATTGTATCTGGGTGTGGACGACATCGCCTTCGATGACGGCCCCTTGGTCGGGTGCCAAATAAACAATGGGCGTGAGCCGGGTTCGGTCTTCGTATCGGTGCGGCAAGTGCAGCATCAAGTCTTGCAGCGTGTACAGATTGAGCCGGCTGAGTTTCTGACTTTGCGCGGGCCCGATGCCTTTCAGCTCGGCAATACTAATCTGCCCCAAGGCATCAGCCATTCGAGCCCGCCATAATGGCGTCAATCTCGATAGCGGCCCCTTTTGGTAGCGCCGCCACACCAACGGTTGCGCGCGCCGGAAACGGCTCGGTCAGCGCATCACCGAGCAGCGCGTTTACGGTTTCGAAGTCTGCAAGGTCTGTGAGGTATAACGTTAATTTAAGGCATTGATTTGGTTTGCTACCCGCGGCTGCGCCAATATTCAGCAGGTTTTGAATGATCTGCTGCGTTTGCGGTGCAACACCGCCGCTAACAAGCAGACCCGTCTCAGGGTCGAGACCTAGTTGGCCGCTGATAAAAACAAGATCCCCAAATTGCATGGCTTGTGAATAGGGGCCAATGGCCGCTGGCGCCCGGGCTGTGTGCACGCTTTGAAGCAGCTTGTTGGCCATTAACTGCGCACTCGAAGGATCTTATTAATATTGTGAATGTGTCGAACCTTGCGGATAACCCGCGCAAGGTGAACGCGATCTTTAACATTAATGACCAGGTTGACCGTCGCGAGGTGTGCATCGCGTTCTAAAATACTGATCCGGTCAATATTCGCTTGGCTACTGGTGATGGTTGACGCCAGAACCGCAATCAATCCCTTTTCATGCTCGAGTTCTACGCGAAGCTCGACGGCGAACTCTTGATCAAGATGATCTTCCCAGCGCACCGACATGATCTCTTCGTTTTTATCGCGCAGCTCGCTCATGTTTTTGCAAGATTCTAAATGAATGACAATGCCGCGTCCGGCGCTGATATGCCCGATGATGGGATCGCCTGGAATTGGACGACAGCACCGGGCATAGGTTACGACCAAGCCTTCGGTGCCTTTAATCGATAGTGGCCCAAGATCGCGAGTTGGGTCTTCTGGTAACGAGGCCTGATTTTCCAGTAATCGGCGCGCGACCACACTCGCCATTTGATTGCCAAGTCCCACCTCGGCCAACAGTTCGTCTAAATGATCGAGTTTGGCTTTGGTTAACACCTGCTTGATATTGTCCGCTGGCACTAGGTTCATTCTTGAATTGAGATTGCTCAGGGCCCGATCAATGAGCCGCCTGCCTAAGACAATCGACTCGTTGACTTGCTGCATTTTGAGTGCGCCGCGAATGCCGCTTCGGGCTTTTCCCGTGACCACAAAACTGAGCCAGGCCGGGTTCGGTAAGGCGCCTGACGCTCTGATTATTTCAACCGTTTGACCGCTCTCGAGCGCAGTACTGAGGGGTGCTAAGCGTCGGTCAATCCGGCACGCAACGCACGAGCTGCCAATGTCAGTGTGGACCGCATAGGCAAAATCAATGGGGGTTGAGCCTTGTGGCAGCTCGTAAATCTCGCCAAGTGGGCTGAAGATATAAACCTCATCTGGAAACAAATCGATTTTGACGTTTTCGATAAATTCTAAAGAATTGCCGGCGCTTTGCTGGAGTTCAAGCAGGCCTTGCATCCATTCCCGGGCGCGCTTGTGCCCCGTTGAGGCGGCGTCATCTTGACTCTTATAAAGCCAATGACCGGCAATACCTTGGTTGGCGAATTGCTCCATCTCTTCCGTTCGAATCTGAATTTCGATCGGCAAGCCATGCATGCCAAATAGCGTCGTATGCAAAGACTGATAACCATTGGCCTTTGGAATTGCAATATAGTCTTTAAATCGGCCCGCCACGGGTTTGTATAAATTGTGCACAGCCCCGAGCGTTCGGTAACAGGTATCGACATCTTTCACGATGATTCGGAATGCATAGACGTCCATAATTTCGGTGAACGACTTTCGTTTGGCCCGCATTTTGTCGTAGATGCTGTAAAGGTGCTTTTGGCGTCCAATGACGCGCGCGCCAAGATCATCTTGGGCCAGGCAATGCTCGATCGACTTTAAAATCTTGCCGACCACTTCCTTTCGGTTGCCCCGGGCCCGGCGAACTGCTTTTTCGATCATGCTGGAACGCAGGGGATAAAGCGCTCGAAAGCCGAGCTCTTCAAACTCGATGCGGATGGCATTCATCCCTAAGCGCAGGGCAATGGGCGCGTAAATCTCGAGGGTTTCTTTGGCGATGCGGCGACGTCGCTCCGGGTCTAGGTGGCCTAGCGTGCGCATGTTATGTAGACGATCTGCGAGCTTAACCAGGATCACGCGAATATCTTTGGCCATGGCCAGCGTCATTTTCTGGAAATTCTCGGCTTGGGCTTCAGCACGCGATTTGAACATGCTGCTGAGTTTGCTGACGCCGTCGACGAGTTCCGCGACCTGCTCGTCAAACTCGGATCCGAGTTGGTCTTTTGCAACGCCGGTGTCTTCAATCACATCGTGCAGTAAGGCCGCCATCAAACACTGATGGTCCATGCGCATTTCGGACAAAATGGTCGCAACGGCGAGTGGATGGTTGATATAGGCTTCGCCAGATTTTCGCACCTGGCCGGTGTGGGCAATTTCCGCAAAGTTGTAGGCGCGTACAACTTGATCGACCTGATTTGGCTCTAAATAGTCTGCCAATTGGCGTGCGAAGGTATCGATGGTTTGCATCAAGAGACTATACCAACGATTGCATACAATTGGATGCAGGCGATGGCATTACTTCAGAAAAAATTCGAATTGGGGCCGGAATCAGCCCCTGTTCAGGCGTTGTTAGAACGCTGGATCTGGGTCTTTTTCAAAGGTTTCAGCCAGGAGATCCATGCTCATGGGCTCGAATTCTTCCCGCGGCTTTTGCAGCAAGATATCTGGACCGATGAGGCCCTCAGCGATCTCGCGGAGCGCAAGGACCGTTGGCTTATCGTTCTCAACAGCGACCAAAGGATCTTTGCCTTCGGTGGCGATTTGTCTGGCGCGCTTGCTTGCGACCATAACGAGCTCGAAACGGTTGTCTACGTTTTCTAAACAGTCTTCAACAGTGACGCGAGCCATGGCGTTCTCCTTGATGAGGTTGCATTAACGCAGATTTTTTCGCGTAACGACAACTTGGGCCGCGCAGTTTATCGTCAAACCTGCAAGCAGGCAAGAGGGCCATCGTGCGCTTTAGGTTGTGAGAGCGGTAAGCAGATCAATGTAACGCGCTGTCTGGGCCTGGATCTCAAAAGGCGCTGGGTCTTCAAAGACAATGGCGCTAAGTTGCTGGAGCGCAAGCTGAAAATTATCATTCACGATGAGGTAATCGAAGGTGTGGTATTGCGCGATTTCATCGCGTGCCCCGTTAAAGCGCTGCTCGACGGTGTCGAGATCATCTTGCCCTCGACCCAACAAACGCGTTTTCAGGGTTTCAAGGGTTGGCGGCAGAATAAAGATCAGGTTGGCGTCTGGTAATTTTGCTTTGACCTGCTGCGCGCCTTGCCAATCGATTTCGAGAATGAGCTGTTTCCCGGCGGCAATGATGCGCTCGACTTCCTCTGTACTGGTGCCGTAAAGGTTGCCAAAGACTTCGGCATGTTCCACGAAAAGCCCCTGCTGGATTAGGTCTTCAAAGCGTGCGCGATCAACAAAAAAGTAATTAATACCGTCTTGCTCGTTGGGTCGTTGTGCACGAGTGGTGTGAGAGATACTGACCGCAGCGTTGGGATGCGCCGACAGTAATGCGCTAACCAAGCTCGTTTTGCCAGTGCCGGAGGCGGCCGCGATCACAAAAACTTGGCCCCGGGTTGTATTGGATTTGGATGTCATAGCCGCCGGTGACTTTTAAGCGATTGTGTGGAGGCCGAGATAGTAAAAGATGGGCCTTGGTCTTGCAAATCAAAGGCAGACTCGGATGCAGTTCGGTTATTCAAGGTTTTGAATCTGCTCGCGCATCTGCTCTATGGCGACTTTCATGTCAACTGCGCCAAAGGTGGATTCGACTGCGATGGCTTTTGATGACAGGGTGTTGGCCTCGCGATTGAGCTCTTGCATCAAAAAGTCTAAGCGTCGACCGACCGGGCCGCCTTCTGCTAGACAGCGTTGGACTTCGGTCATGTGCGCGTCAATGCGTTCGATTTCCTCACCCACATCGGCCTTGCTGGTGAGGAGGACGATTTCTTGATGAATGCGCTCTGAATCAGCGGCGAGGTCTAGGGCTTCGAAGCGGTTTGTCAGCCGAGCTTGGGCGCGCTGGATAATGTCAGGGGTGGCTTGCTTGAGCGCGGTGAGCGTTGCGTCTAAGTGGGTTAGTTTCTCCAAAATACCGAGTCTTGTGGCATCGCCCTCGCGGGCGCGGGTTTGGCAAAAGCGATCAAGCGCGGTATCAAAATGCGTCAGGATGTCCTCATCAACGGGTCGAGACAGCTCGCTTGTCAGTACGCCAGGCCACTTCAACAGGTCGAGACCATTGATATTCATAACTCTTTTGCTCTCATCTTCGACGCCTTTAATCGCGTTCAGAAGGTTTTGTATGAGCCCTTGATCGACGGCAAGCTGCGATTGAGTGGCGATCGTGCGTCTGAGTGTACAGTCGATCTTGCCTCGGGTGAGCTGGGCTTTGGCTCGGGTCTTTAGGGCGGCTTCGAGATGCCGACAATCCTCCGGTAATTTGAAATTGAGTTCGAGGTAACGGTGATTAACTGACCGCAGTTCCCAAGACAGGTTGTCGAATTCGGAAAGGTCAAAACCTGTCATGCTGTGGATCATTAGTGCGCATTCTCGCTTATAGAGTTCAAGCCAGTATAATGAAATTCCTCTCTTGCTTTTCGGATATTTATGACGCCATTTATAAGAACGCTCAATCGACAACTGGATGCGCTTCGGCCCGTTTCAATCGTTCGGCAGTACAACAAGCACGCGGAAGGCTCGGTTTTAGTCTCTTTTGGTGACACCCAAGTGATCTGCACCGCGTCCTTGGAGTCTGGCGTGCCGCCATTTTTGCGCGGTAAGGGCCAAGGTTGGATTACAGCAGAATACGGCATGCTGCCGCGTTCCACCCATGAACGGATGGGCCGAGAAGCTGCCCGGGGTAAGCAGTCGGGGCGCACCCAAGAGATTCAACGGTTGATCGGTCGATCCCTAAGAGCTGCCGTTAAGCTTGAAACCATGGGGGAGTACACGATCAAAGTTGATTGCGATGTTATTCAGGCCGATGGCGGAACTCGCACGGCGTCCATTACCGGCGCTTGCGTGGCCGTTTTCGATGCGCTGGATCAGTTGCCAACGCGCAGCAAGATTGAAACCACCCATATTGCGTCGGTGTCAGTAGGGGTTGTTGATGGGCAGCCGATGCTGGATTTGGAATATGTCGAAGATGCCAATGCCGACACCGATATGAATGTGGTGATGACCGAGGCTGGCAGCTTTATTGAAATTCAAGGGACTGCTGAGGCGGCGCCCTTTGATCGATCAGAGTTAAACGCGCTGCTCGATCTTGCGTCCGGCGGCATTGCGCAATTGGTCGACATTCAAAAAGCCGCGCGTTCGGGAGGCTCGTCTTGAGTGCAACCGAGGAAAACGGATTCATTGAGTTCGCATTAGCGCAGGGCGTTTTAAAATTCGGTGCCTTTGAGTTGAAGTCAGGGCGAACCAGCCCTTATTTTTTTAACGCAGGGCTATTCCGGGATGGGGCTGCTCTGTCTCGTCTTGGCGGGTACTACGCTGAGAAGTTGATGGCGGCAAAGGTTGAAATGGATGTGCTTTTTGGACCGCCCTATAAGGGCATCCCACTGGTATCGGCCACGGCCATTGCACTGGCCAGAGATTATGACCAAACCGTGCCCTATGCCTACGCCCGAAAAGAAGTTAAAGACCATGGTGAAGGCGGCTCGCTGGTGGGCGCCGATCTCCGGCCGGGTCATCATTGTGGATGACGTGATTACCGCAGGCACGGCGATCCGCGAATCAATTGACCTGATCACCGAAGCCGGCGGAGCGGTTGCGGCCGTGATCGTGGCCATTGATCGTCAAGAACGCGGTCAGCAAGGTAGCCAAAGCGCGATCCAGGAGGTGCAGACTGAGTTCAAGATTCCGGTCTACAGTCTGGTTTGTTTTGATGAAATTATTGCTTATGTAAGAGACGCCGGGTCGGACGTCGATCTGCCCAGCATGCTGGCCTATCGAGCGCGCTATGGTGCGGTCTGATCCTGCGCCGCTGTTGATCCGCCGAGGGCTTGGCTGATTAAGCCTAGCTGCTCGGTTAAGCGATGGGTTGGCAACAGCGTAAAATCACTTCTAACGAATTGCAGGACCCGACCTTCAATTAAGCTTGCTAAGAGGTGTGCTGCACTGGCTGGGCTCAGGGTTCTTGCCGCAGACGGCGCAAGGTCAGCCTCCCTAAACACCTGCCGCAATTGGGTTTCGATACGCTCAAAGAATTGTGACGCCCGTTGCCGAAGCCTGGGCACTTCGCCGGCTAAAGGGTCGCCCGCGAGCAGCCGGGTGATACCTGGGTTGCGCTCGCAAAAGGTTAGGATAAGCGTTGTGATTTGCTGGCTGCGCGCGGCTGGGTTGCCCGTGCTGCTCAGAATGAGGGTGATACGCTCGAAGATGGTGTCTTCCGCATAGGTGATCAAGGCCTCGAACATTCTGGCTTTGCTGGGGAAGTGGCGATACAGCGCGGCCTCAGATACCCCAACAGAGGCGGCAAGTTTGGCGGTCGTTAACCGCGCACCGGGCTGGGATTCCAGCATTTGCGCAAGGTTGGTTAAGATTTCCTCGCGGCGGTTTGGCTTTTTTGGGGCAGGCACGCGGCTCACGGGTTGGACGCTATCTTGGTGCCGACACCCTCGTTGGTCAGGACTTCCAACAGAACCGCATGGGCAACGCGGCCATCAATAATGTGGGCACTGGTCACACCGTTTGCAACCGCCTCGAGTGCGCATTGAATTTTTGGCAACATGCCACCGGAAATGGTGCCTTCATCGATTAGGGTTGTCACTTCTGCGGCGGTCAAGGTGCTCAAAAGCGTCCCGGACGCATCTTGAATGCCTTCGATGTTGGTCAACAGAATCAGCTTCTCAGCGCCGAGCGCTGAGGCAATCGCACCAGCGACAAGATCCGCATTAATATTGAAGGACTCACCTTCTGGTCCGGTGCCAATAGGTGCAATGACCGGAATAAGATTGCTATTGGTCGCAATATCAAGCACCTCGCGATTGATTTTGGTGACTTCGCCAACATGACCAATATCAATAATCTCAGGCGTGCTCAGGGCTTCGGTCATCTTTTCAACAACCATCTTTTTGGCTTCAATCAGAGAGGCGTCTTTACCGGTCAAACCAATCGCTCGGCCGCCATTACGATTAATGAGCGATACAATTTCTTTATTAACCTGCCCGCCCAGTACCATCTCGACGATATCCATGGTGGCACTGTCGGTGACGCGCATGCCGTCTACGAAATGGGACTGAATGCCCAATTGGGCGAGGAGATCGCCGATTTGAGGCCCCCCGCCGTGTACCACGACCGGATTCAGTCCGACCAGCTTCATGAGCACAATATCTTTTGCAAAACTTTGCTTGAGGGTTTGCTCGGTCATGGCATTGCCGCCATATTTGATGACGATCGTCCGCCCGGCAAAGGATTGAATATAGGGCAATGCCTCAGTGAGCACTTTGGCTACGTTGAGCGCTTCGTCGCGAGTCACAGTCATAATGGTCTCTCTAACAGGTTACACAAGCCGTTCGGTTAGCTTCGGCCGGTCGATCCAAAGCCTTTGTCGCCGCGGTCACTCGCCGCAAATTCGTCAACCCAGACGAAGTCGGCCTGAAGTACTGGCACAATAACCAGTTGCGCAATGCGATCAAGAGGCTGTATTTCAAACGCGGTATCACTGCGATTCCAGCACGAAATCATCAACTCGCCTTGATAATCCGAATCAATGAGTCCGATGAGGTTGCCCAGCACAATGCCATGTTTATGGCCGAGTCCTGAGCGCGGCAGGATCATGGCGGCATAATTTGGATCTTCAAGGTAGATGGCAAGACCGGTCGGCAAAAGGTCCGTCGCGCCGGGCTGTAGGGTGATCGATTGATCGATACAGGCTCGAAGATCTAGGCCGGCTGAGCCGAGGGTTTCATAATGGGGCGATTGCGCAGCGTCGCGGCAGCGCTTTATTTGAACTTTCATAACGTCTCGGTCAGTTGCTGTGAGATGAGCTCAACAAGGTGCTCGGACAAAATCCGTTTTGACATTGTTGGGAGATCGATTGCGCGATCTTGAAAGTAAACCGTGATGGCGTTGACGTCGCTATTAAAGCCGATTTCGGTATTGCCAACATTGTTCGCCACAATCATGTCGAGTTTCTTGTCGATGAGTTTCTTGCGCGCATAGGCTTCGACCTGTTCGGTCTCAGCAGCAAAACCGATTGTGAACGGTTTATCCGCCCGCATTGCGACTTCCGCGATCACATCGGGGTTTTCAACAAGCTCGAGCGTCAGCGAGCGCTGCCCGTTTTGGTCTTTTTTAATCTTATGTTGTTGAACCAGTTTGGGCCGATAGTCTGCAACGGCAGCAACCCCGATAAAAACATCGGTTAAAGCGATTCGTTCTTGAACGGCCTCATGCATATCTTGTGCTGAGATAACCTGGATCAATTCGACCCGGTCCGGTGCTGTGAGGTTCGTGGGTCCTGAGACCAAGATGACGTGGGCACCCGCGTCCGCTGCCGCTGCAGCCAGAGCATAGCCCTGCTTGCCGGAACTGTGATTGCTGATATAGCGCACCGGGTCAATCGCTTCTCGGGTAGGACCCGCCGTGATCATCACGGTTTTGCCTTGCAGAAGACCCGTGTTAAACAGTTCGCTCACCCTGACAACGAGTTGGTCGACCGCCATCAGTCGCCCAGAGCCGGTTTCGCCACAAGCTTGAATGCCGTCTTCCGGTCCGAGAATCTGGACGCCGCGCTGGAGTAGGGTCGCGCTGTTGGTTTGGGTCGCAGGCTTGGACCACATGGCCTGGTTCATCGCTGGCGCTACAGCAACCGGGCATTGTGCGGCAAGGCAAACGGTTGTTAATAGATCGTCGCCCTGACCACTTGCGAATCGAGCGAGGAAATTGGCACTGGCGGGGGCGATGAGAATGAGGTCTGCCCAGCGCGCGAGCTCGATGTGACCCATAACCGATTCGGTATCAGGATTGAGCAGATCCAAGTGGACTGGATGGGTCGAAAGCGCTTGCATGGTTAACGGCGTAATGAATTCGGTTGCCGAGCGGGTCATGATAACCCTGACATCGGCGCCTTGATCTTGTAGCCGCCGAGTGAGCTCAGCCGCTTTGTAGGCCGCGATCCCACCGGTGATCCCAAGTAGGATCCGTCTGTTTTTTAAACTTATCAGTGGCTTGTTCATCATTATGTCGGCCCAGATCGCCGCATCTCCTTGGAAGGGCGATAATACCCGCTTTACATCCGGATCGCACGATTGGGGTTGTATCCCGATGCGGCGGAAGATTCAAAGCAAAAGAACGCGCCTTCAGGCTTGGCTTGCGGGCTCTGACAGGCTTTAAGACAATCCGGCTTAGTGGCGATGAAGATTGAATATTAGTAAGGGTTCTGGTATAAAGTCGCGCTCGACGAGCACAAGCGCACGCTGCTCCCTGAGTCAGAGTGACAAAAGCGGTTCAAAGCGTCTTGGAAATCGTGAGTCGGTAGGAAAATTTGGTCGCAATGCCAAAGACTTACCCAAGAATCAAAGCGGGGCGCTCAAAATCGAGCGCCCGGAAAAGGATAGAAACATGTCTAGAGTTTGCCAAGTGACTGGGAAGCGCCCGATGAGCGGGAATAACGTCTCTCATGCGAATAACCGAAATCGTCGTCGGTTCTTACCTAATATACACGACCATCGGTTTTGGTTAGCAAGCGAGAAGCGATTCGTGAAACTCAGAGTCTCTGCAAAGGGGATGCGGATTATTGATAAGCTGGGTCTTGAGAAAGTCCTTGCTGATTTGAAAACCCGGGGAGAACGCGTTTAACGTGTTTTTGAGTGTTGTTCGCGTTAAAGCGGTAATAGCCATCGCGGGTCATCGAGAAGGCCGCGCAGAAAGGAGCAGATCATGAGAGATAAGATTAAGTTAGTATCGTCCGCTGGCACGGGTCATTTCTATACGACCAGCAAAAATAAGAAGACCATGCCAGACAAAATGGAGATCAAGAAGTTTGATCCAGTGGTTCGTCAGCATGTGATGTATAAGGAAGCTAAAATTAAGTGAGCGGCAATGCAAGCAGCTTGCAAAAATGAAGAATTGTAAATTAGAAAAGGGCGACGCAATCGCCCTTTTTTTTACCCGCCGTTTAAGAAGCCCTTAGCTCGTAAGAAGCCCTCAGCTCGGCTGAGCTGCAAATGTCCCGTCGCAAGTTTTTCAAGCGTCCATCCGGGTTTCACCCAAACACAGGTGTGGTCAGCCGTCACGATCATCGGGCCAGCATAGGCCTCTCCTAGGATCAGATTTTGCCAAGCTTGTTGGGGCACTGCGTTTGGATTTGTTGGCAGCGCTTGGGCTGGGCCCGCAGCATTAGATGCGGGGGTTATGGGCGTTTTTAAGCGCGCAATGCCGGCAACTCTAACCCGTAAGGCAACGAGCTCAAGGCCCGTGTCGAGCTGATGCCCATACCTGTTTTGGTGCTGTGTTTCGAATTCAGCGAACGCGGCCTGAAGGTCATCCAGATACGGCACGCTCAAGGTTTGCGTTTGTCCTTGATATCGAAGTTCAAAAACGGGATGAACCGTCGTGTTATCAACGCCTTCCGCTGCGAGCGCCGTCCGCGCGACCTGTACTAAATCATCGAGCCGATCCCGAATATCCTGCGGGTCACAGTCTTTGGCGCGTAGATTGATGGCGCGGGTAAGCTCTCGGCCAGGCGTTGCGGCAAGCATGCCGAGTGCTGAAAAGATACCCGCATCAGCGGGCACAAGGGTTTGATGCATCCCAAGCCGCTCCGCCAATTCACATAGATGCAAGCCGCCGGCGCCCCCGAAACAGCAAAGGGTAAAGGCACTTGGATCAAATCCTTTTTGGATTGAGATGAACCTCAAAGCCTCAGCCATCGTCTCATTGGCCAGCGTTACGATGCCTTGGGCGGTCTCGATGGGCGATAAATTTAAAGACGCCGCAAGTTTCTCAACGGCGCGATGCGCTTTCTCAGGATCTAACCACAAGTTGTCGGCCAAAGGCTGGTCTACCGGCAATCGGCCCAGCACCACATTGGCATCGGTGACGGTGGCCGTCGTGCCGCCCAGGTTATAGCAAGCCGGACCGGGGCTCGCGCCCGCCGAGCGGGGGCCGACTTTGAGCAACCCACCCGCATCGATTTCAGCAATACTACCGCCGCCCGCGCCAATGGTTTGGATGTCGATGGCGGGGATGGCAATGGGTAAACCGTTAAGGTGCATGTTTTTCGAGATCGCAAGATCACGATGGATCAGGGAAACATCGGTCGAGGTGCCCCCCATGTCAAAGGTCATCAGGCGCTCGCTTGCAAGCAGGGACCGCGCTGCAATCAAGCCCCCCGCTGGACCGGAAAGCAGTAGGCGCACAGCTTGCTCTGCCGCGTGTTCCGCAGCAAGGGTGAGACCAGAGGATTGCATCACCGTGAGTCGGCTGGGTGCGATCTTGGATTGCAGTTGATCTAAGTAGCGCGCGATGATCGGTCCGAGGGAGGCATTCAAATAAGTGGCCACGCCACGTTCATATTCCCCCATCTCTGGCAAAACTTGGGATGACAAGCTCACAAAATATTGTCGCCCGAAACGGGCTTTCAGATCCTGCTCCTCGGTGTCGTCGATAAAGGAAAACAAAAGATTAATCGCCAGTGCGTCGGGTGGATCGTTCGCCAAGGCCGTCTCGAGCGCAACAATTGCCTCCTGATCCAGAACGGTGATGAGGTCGCCCTTGGCGTTGCGTCGAACCGGTAGTTCATAGATCGCACTTTGATCAATGGCTAGAGTTCTTTTAGTCGGGGTGAGGCTATAAAGATCCGCGCGGTTTTGTCGGCCAATGGATAAAACATCGCCCAAGCCTTGGTTACACACGTAAGCGGTTTTAGCGCCGCGACCCTCAAGGGCCGCATTGGTGGCAACCGTTGTGCCATGAATGATGGTTAACTGTCCCGCGGCGCAGAGTGCATCGAGCCCCAAAGCCGCGAGGCCCTCAAAGATTGCTTGCTCGGGCGCCTCTGGCGTTGAAAGCCTTTTATGCGTTATGAGTTGGTTATTGTACAGGTAGGCGAAATCGGTGAAGGTTCCGCCAGTGTCGATCCCCAATAAATGTTCACTCATGAGCTGTGCGATAATCCTTGAAAGTGAAAATGTAGCAGAAAGCCTCGAGCGTCACACGCCCTTGAGGCAGATCATGTTCGAAATCGAGCCAACGGATAACCAGCCCTATGCCAGAGCTACCAGAAGTTGAAACGACCCGTGCAGGCATTGCGCCCCATCTCCAAGGGGTTGTGATCCAAGCCGTCATCGTTCGTGAGTCCAGATTGCGGTGGCCGGTTTCAGAACAGTTGGCGCAAATGGCAACGGGTCAAAAGGTGCTCGCCGTTGAGCGCCGCGCCAAGTACCTTTTAATCAAATTGGCGAATGGGTATCTGATGCTGCATCTCGGGATGTCGGGCAGTTTGCGAATTCTGCCGGCGTCAACGGCGCCTCAGAAACATGATCATGTTGACTTGGTTTTTGATTCCGGTGTGTTACTGCGTTACCGCGACCCGCGGCGGTTCGGCTCGGTCTTTTGGTTGAATGATTTGAATCATCGACTGTTGAACGATCTAGGGCCGGAACCACTAGGGCCAGAATTTAGTGGTTTAACCCTGTATCAGGCATCCCGGGGTAAAACCAGGAACGTCAAAACTTTGATTATGGATGCGAAAGTCGTGGTGGGGGTGGGTAATATTTATGCCAATGAAGCCTTGTATCTTTCTGGGATCAAGCCGACGGCGATCTCGGGTCGAATCTCCAAACCTCGTTTCGAGCGGTTGGCTGTCGCGATTCAGACTGTTTTAACCAAGGCGATCCAAGCCGGTGGCACCAGTCTTCGAGATTTTCTAAAAGAAGACGGTACCCCAGGCTACTTTCGCCATGAGCTCAAGGTTTATGGTCGAGAGGGCGAGTGCTGTGAGGGCTGTGGCGGCGGCCTAAAATCACTGCGAATTACGGGTCGAGCCACGGTGTATTGCCCAGTCTGTCAGCGTTAACCGATGAGGCCTTCCGCGATGGCCTCAGCGACAGCAGGATGTACAAAACTGCTGACATCGCCTTGATAAGAGGCGATTTGACGCACCAAGGTTGAGGAAATGTAGGAATATGCCTCTGAGGGCGCTAAAAAAATGGTTTCAAGGCCGGGTGCGAGCACCCGGTTCATATTCAGCATCTGAAACTCATATTCGAAATCGGTTACCGTTCGAATCCCTTTTAAAATTACGCCTGCGCCCACCTCTTTGGCGAAATCAACGGTTAAGGTGTTGAAGCCTCGGACTTCAACATTACTCAAATGTGCCAGGGCTTTTTCCGCAAGTTCAACTCGGAGTGCCAGAACACTCGGATCTTTATGGGGACTGGTCGCAATGCCCAGTACGACACGATCAAAAAGAATCGATGCCCGTTGGACCAAATCAGCATGACCATTGTGAATGGGGTTGAACGTCCCTGGATATAAAACCGTGCTCATAGCGTATCTCCTGTAGCAGTTAGAAATAATACCGCACCCGAGAGCGGGAATAAATCAGTGATCAACGCGTGAGGAGCGCATAATGAACCTGTCCTGCCCGTTTTTGCCGGTAAAGTGTGAGCCCCTGTTGAGCGACCTTCGCAATCACGTCGGCCGAGGGGGCTTCTAAATAAACGAAGCCATCGGGCGCGAGAAAGTCATTTTTGAGTAAGCTAGGTACAATATCCAAATAGCGATCGGTGTCGAAGGGTGGGTCAACAAAGATCAGGTGATAAGGTTTTACAGGTTTGGTTTGGATCAGTTTGAAGGCATCCTGAACGTGGACCTGGCATTGCGCGGGTTCGATCTGAAATGCCGAGCAGATTGTTTGAAAGTGTTGGGTCTGCGTCTTGGCGGTATCAACAAGGGTGGAAGCCTCGGCGCCCCGGGAGAGTGCTTCGAGACTTAAAATACCGCTCCCGGCAAACAACTCGAGACTGCGACGACCGCTGACTTTGCCTTGTAGCCAGTTAAATAACGTCTCTCGAACCCGATCTGGCGTGGGCCTCAGCCCAGGGCTCGGTTTAAATGAAACTTTGCGGCCGCGCCAAATACCACCGATAATTCGAAGGTGTGAAGTTTGAGAAGGGTTTGGCAAATGGCTAGACCACAAGTGAGTTAATAAATGATGGACAATGTTGCAGATCAAGCCACCCAAGGCAAGCCGGGATTGTTTGCGCGCCTGAAGCAGGGCCTGGCTAAAACGCGTCGCGGCTTCTCAGAGCAAGTGACGGCGCTTTTTTTGGGTGCGAAGGTCATTGACCAAACGCTGCTGGACTCGATCGAGACGTTGCTGATTACGTCTGATTTCGGAGTCTCGGTCACCAAGGGCGTGATTGACCGATTGACGCAACAGGTCGAGCGCAAAGACTTGTCCGATGCCATGGCTTTGAAAAATGCGCTGCGAGCCCATTTGCTGGGACTATTACAGAACACGTCATCCGAGCTGACCCTTGACGGGCCAGGCCCTCAGGTGATCCTGATGGTGGGTGTCAATGGTGCCGGCAAGACGACAACGGCTGGCAAGTTGGCGCACCATTTTAAGCAACAAAATCGCTCTGTGCTGCTGGCCGCCGGGGACACGTTTCGAGCGGCCGCGGTTGAGCAGCTCAAGACCTGGGGCGAGCGCAACGATGTTGCTGTGATTGCGCAGCATACGGGCGCCGACAGTGCGTCGGTTATCTTTGATGCGCTTGCGGCGGCCAAATCCAGAGCCTTCGATGTGCTGATCGCCGATACTGCCGGGCGTTTGCAGAATAAAAAGAATTTAATGCAAGAACTTGAAAAAATTGTCCGCGTGATTCGCCGCCAAGATGAAACAGCGCCCCATAGCGTACTCTTGGTGATTGATGCCACCACTGGACAAAATGCCATTGCCCAAGCCCAAGCTTTTATGACCGATGTTGAGGTCACGGGTTTGGTCTTAACCAAATTGGATGGCACGGCCAAAGGCGGCGTGGTGTTCGCGCTGACCGAAGCCTTGGGCCTGCCGATTCATTTTGTTGGTATTGGCGAGGCCTTGGATGACTTAAAACCGTTCGATGCCGAATTGTTTGTTGATGCGATTTTACAAGGCGCGGACTGATGTTGGTTTTTGATCATGTGTCCAAGCGCTACCCGAACGGTTACGAGGCGTTGTCCGATGTCTCTTTTACCGTTGAGGCGGGTGCGTTTGTCTTTTTGACCGGGCCTTCAGGCGCGGGCAAATCGACCTTATTAAAAATGATCAATGGGGTGGAGCGTAGCTCCAGAGGGCAAGTTCATGTCGCCGGACAAAATATCTCTCGCCTACCCGCTCGTAAAATTCCGGGTCTAAGACAGGGCATTGGTGTGGTGTTTCAAAATCATCAGTTGCTGTTTGATCGGCGGGTTTACGACAATGTGGCGCTGCCCTTATTCATCGCTGGCATGAAGCCGGCTGAGATTGGGCGTCGGGTTCGGGCGGCGCTGTCTAAGGTGGGCTTGACCGGCCGCGAGGGTGATTGGCCTGAAACCCTATCCGGTGGTGAGCAACAACGCGTTGGGATCGCGCGTGCGGTTGTACACCGCCCGCCGATCTTGCTCGCGGATGAGCCGACGGGGAACTTAGATCCTGATCTGAGTCGAGAGATCATGTCCTTATTTTTGCAGTTCAGTCAGTTGGGGGTCACCGTTTTGATTGCGACCCATGATTTAGAATTGGTTGAGTCGATGCCAGCCCGGCGCTTGCAGCTCCAGGACGGCAGGATCAGAGCCGAATGAACGAGTCCGCGACCGGGTCCGGTGCTCACCTTCGGCAGATTAATCGCACGGACCGATTGAAAGCTTGGTCCAGACATCATCGGCAGCTGTTTCGAAGCACCCTGATTACGTTGCTCAATCAGCCTGGGGCCCTGCTGATTACCTGGCTCGTGATTGGCATCGCCTTGTCCTTACCCATTTTGCTGAGTCTGGCCTTGCGGGAAATCTCCGAGGCCGACACACGACAGGTGATCCAGCCAGCTATGAGCGTCTATCTCTCGGTGCCTAGCGAGAGCGAAACGGCGCAGGCCCTGCTAAAAAGGCTCCGGGCATCCAGCGCGGTGGGAGAAGTGCGGCTGATCACGGAGCAAGCGGCGCTCGCGGAATTTTCGAGTCTTGCTGGGTTTGGGGATGTTTTGAATGCTTTTTCAGAAAATCCACTGCCGGGGATCATCGAAGTTGTGCCGAGGGAGCGCGATGGGGCAGGAATCAAGTTACTGGCTCAGCAAATAGCAGGTCAAGATGGGGTCGACCAAGTGAGTTTTGATGCGGCTTGGCTTGAGCGATTGAGCGCCATATTGGGTATTTTGGAACGGGTGTTATACGCTTTGGGGGTGCTGTTTTCAGGTGCGGTGATTCTCATTATTGGAAACACACTGCGGTTAACCATCGAAAATCAGCGCGGCGAGATTGAAATCACGAAGCTATTCGGTGGATCGGACAGCTTTGTGCAACGGCCGTTTATCTATCGAGGCTTTTGGTTGGGCTTTGGGGGGGCTTTGCTGGCTTTTTTCATCATTCAATCGAGCTTATTGTATCTGTCGGGCCCGGTTGAGCGTCTTGCCCAGTCTTATCGGAGCAATTTCGCATTGGAGGCCTTGAATTTTGGGGAATCGATCGGACTTTTCGCGCTGGGTGCGCTGCTTGGGATTCTAGGGTCCTGGGTCTCGGTCTGGCGTTATTTGAAGCAAATTCAACCTAAATAGTCGGATTACCGTACCATTGTAACAAGATGGGGCCCAATGATAGAATTTGCGCCCCCGAAAACGAGGGTTTAGAACGAGCATGAGCGCGTATCCAATTCCGATTAATATCGAGTCCCCTGGCGCCAATCTAGAGGCGTACGTCCGCGCGGTCAACGCGATCTCGCTATTGTCTGTTGAAGAAGAGCGGGCGCTGGCGGAGCGGCTGCACGGTTTCGGGGATGTTGAGGCGGCCCGCCAATTGGTTTTGGCAAACCTAAGATTTGTGATTTACATCGCGCGAAGCTACTCCGGTTACGGGTTGTCTGAGGCCGACTTAATTCAAGAAGGCAATGTTGGGTTGATGAAGGCGGTAAAGCGCTTTAACCCGGAGTTTCAGGTTCGATTAGTCTCCTTCGCCGTACATTGGATCAAAGCAGAGATTCACGAGTTTATTCTTAGGAACTGGCGCATTGTGCGGGTCGCAACGACCAAGGCGCAGCGCAAGCTATTTTTTAACCTGCGCAGTCAGAAAAACCGACTGGGTTGGTTGCGTCATCAAGAGGTCCAAGATATTGCAGAGGCGTTGGGCGTCAAGCCTGAAACCGTCTTGCAAATGGAAGGCCGGCTGAGCGCCCAAGATCAGTCGTTTGAATTGCCCGAGGGGGATGATGAAGAGACCTTTATTGCGTCGCCGTCACAGTTTTTGGCGCAGCCTGATTCTGATCCAGCCAGCATTGTAGAGCATCTGGATACCCACTCAGATGAAACCGGTCAATTGCGCGAGGGTCTTGCAGCACTAGACGAGCGAGCGCGTGATATCTTGACCAAGCGCTGGCTCATTGAGCCCAAGGCGACGCTGCAGGAATTAGCAGCGTACTACGGCATTTCTGCCGAACGCGTGCGCCAGCTCGAACAGGCGGCGCTTAAAAAACTCCGACTTAATATTCAGATTCAGTAACCGATGATGCTGAATGCTTTGATGACGTTCGGTGCTCTGAGTGCGGCGACGTCCGTCGTCTTAGGTGCTTTTGGTGCGCACGCGTTAAAGGGAAAGCTTTCGATTTCGAGTCAAGCGACGTTTGAAACGGCGGTGCACTATCAGATGACCCACAGCCTTGGGCTGTTGCTGGTCGGTGTTTTGATGATTGTGCTCGGCGTCAAGACGCCTTGGTTGACCGCCGCTTGGAGCTTCACTGTGGGGATTTTTTTGTTCTCTGGCAGCTTATACGGCCTTGCGCTGCTGGGTTGGCGCTGGCTGGGGCCGGTGACGCCGGTTGGGGGCGCTCTGTTTATTGTAGGGTGGTTGGCCTTGGCCTATGGTCTGCTGACGGCAGTATCGCGCGACGCGGCTTAGCGCGCTGAACCTTCGTGACAACCCCTATTGAGCCCAAACGATCGCCAATTCGAAGTTTTGTCATTCGCCAAGGTCGGTTGTCCAAGGGGCAGCGGCGCGGCCTCGAAGAAATTTATCCGCAATTTGAACTCAAGCAAAGCGCCCTTGCCGCGCCGCAATCGGCATATCCCAGTAATCAGCCGTTAACCCTTGAGGTCGGGTTTTGGGATGGGCGATTCCCTAGCAGAAATGGCGGTCAACGCGCCAGAACGCAACTTCCTTGGGTTGGAGGTGCATGGTCCCGGAGTGGGTCATTTGATGATTCAAGCTGCNAATNTAGGGCTCACCAATNTGCGTGTGCTNAACTCGGATGTCTGGTCGGTTCTGCCGAGTTTGCCNGCCGCCAGTCTCGCCTGCTTTCAAATCTTCTTTCCAGATCCCTGGCACAAGAAAAGACATCATAAAAGACGGTTGATTAATGCGGTGTTTTTAGACGCGGTTGCGGAGAAGCTGCAGCCCGGCGGCATGCTGCACATCGCAACCGATTGGCAGCCTTACGCTGAAGAAATTTATGACCATCTTGAAAGTCATCCGGCGTTTAGCCACTGCCCTGCCCCAGCGCGCGCTGAAACCAAGTATGAACGACGAGGCCAGCGCTTGGGTCATGTTGTAACAGACCTTGCAGCGCAAGTGCCCTGATTGATTTAGGCCAGTAACAATAGACTGTCCAAGAATTCAAGTCCTGCTGCTGTGGGGGTGATGCGACCTGCGCTTGCGGTCACAAGCCCCTGTTGCACGCCTTTTTCTACAAAGGTTTGAAGCGCCTTCGGGGCAAGGCCAGTGGTTCGTTCAAAGTCTTTCAAAGCAAAGCCCTCGACGAGCCGGCAGGCATTCATTAAGAACTCAATCGGTCGTTCCTGGACGGGAACCTCGGTCACCCGACGATTTGGGCTGTTGAGATAGTCTTTTGGAACCCGCGTTTTTTGGGTTCTTTGGATATCAAGCGTCGCATTTTGGCGGCTGAGTTTTCCATGGCCACCGGCGCCGATGCCTAAGTAATCCCCGAACCGCCAGTAGGTTAGATTGTGTTTTGATTGTAGGGCATCGCCCTGAGCAAAGGCTGATATTTCATACCGAGCAAAGCCTTGGCGCTGCAGCCAGTCCAAACCTTGATCCGTGATGGCTTGCAGAAAAGATTCAACGGGTAATTTAGGTTTTGTGCTGTAAAACACCGTATTGGGTTCGATAGTGAGCTGGTACCAAGAGAGGTGCTCTGGCGCAAACTGAGCAGCGTAATGGAGATCCGCTATTGCTGAATCAGGGGTTTGTCCGGGCAAACCATGCATCAGGTCAAGATTAATATTGGAAAAGCCCGCGCGTCGTGCGGCTTGGATTGCGTCGCTCGCATCCGAGCGGGTGTGGGTACGGCCTAGCTGCTGCAGCGCTGTATCTGAAAAACTCTGTACACCGATGCTCAGCCGATTAATACCGGCGGCTCGATAACCCACAAACTTTGCATGATCGCTTGAGCCGGGGTTGGCCTCGAGGGTGCACTCGGTTGTTTTGGTAATCGGCAGTCGCTTGTTAATTTCGGCTAACAAAAATCCCAAGCCCCGGGACGATAACAAGCTTGGCGTGCCGCCTCCGAAAAATAAGCTCGTGAGCTCGGCGGCAATGCCAAAGGTCTCGATNTCTTNGTCTAAGTCATGCAGTAGCTGATTGAGATAACGCGTTTCAAGGTCCGGNTCCAGTTGATGAGCAACNGGCAAGGCATGCGCATTAAAATCGCAGTAAGGACATTTCTTCTCACACCAGGGGATGTGGATGTACAGCCCGATGCCGCTTTGGATCACGCTGGGAATCGCTTTGATAGGTTGGTTAACAGCTGTCGAAGGGCTTTGCCCCGGTGACTCAATCGGTTTTTTTGGCGTGCTGTGAGTTCCGCTGCACTTTTTTTCTGTTTTGCCAAGTACAGTAAGGGGTCATAGCCGAAGCCTTTGTTGCCCTGACCTTGCGCAAGAATCTCGCCATGCCACCGGCCCTGTGCGATGACAGGATCTGGATCCTCTGCATGCAATAAGAAAACGATGGTTGCATGAAAGAAGGCTGCGCGATCGGTTTTTCCGGTCATGGCCTGTAGGAGGTGCTGACAGTTTTCCTGATCACTAGCGTCTGGTCCAGCATACCGGGCCGAATAGATCCCTGGCGCGCCTGAAAGGGCCGCGACGACCAGGCCTGAGTCATCGGCTAAGGCCGGCAAACCGGTTTCTTTTGCAGCATTGCGGGCCTTAATCAGCGCGTTTTCAAGAAAGGTTTGTCCGGTTTCGGGCACCTCAACCACCCCAAGGTCGCGTTGACTCACAAAGCGGTTTGGGGCCTTTAACAGCGATTGAAATTCATCGATCTTGTGCGCATTGCCACTCGCAATCACGATTTTTGAGCCGAGGCGCTCAATAATATTGTCGGTTGAACTCGAGGACATAGGGGGGATGATCCTTAGAAAATTCGATTTCGAGGGTAAACCTCAGCCAATCCTTTTCTTGATTCACGACTTCGGCGAGGTAGTAGATCGCCGTTTGCTCGGACACCTCAAAGAAGGTCAAGGGCTGTGCTTGGTTAAGAATATTCACGACCTGCCCCGTGACGCCAGCCGGGACGGGCTCGCCAGCGCGGCGCACTGACAGGTTCAGCAGTAATCGGTTTTCGGCTCGGGTGAGTCCGTGCAAGCTGGCGGTGTCTGCCGGAACGAGCAGCGATGGAAAAGCGGTGTAGTGAATTTCAAACTCACCGACTTGGATCTTTTGCTCGGCAGCGGCCTTGAAGCTGACCAACAGGCCGATGATTCCGATTAAGGCGAGGCGCATCATGGTATGGCTAAAACCCAAAGACCAGGCCTCTTGGCATGTTTAAGAAGGCGGCAAGGGGCCTTACGAGGAGATTGTTCTCTAATAAGCTTAACCCAATAAAAATAACGATGATGGAAAAGTCTAAGCCGCCCACGGCTGGAATGACCCGCCGGACGGGCGCACAGATGGGTTCGGTAATTTCTCGGACCAGCTCAAGTGCGGGATTGGCAGAATAGGGCGCAAGCCAACTCGAGATGACCAGTATTAACAGCGCGAAAAAATACAGATTAAGCACGCTGGCAATGATGGCAACGACTGACCACAGCAAATAAACGGGTGCAAAAGCGATGCCAGTCGCCACCCACATAATCAAGACAATGCCGATGGCTTGACAGACTAAGGCTGCCATCATGTTGGCTAAATCAATTCGGCCAAGGATGGGTAGCACACTTCGAAAAGGCGCAATGAGCGGGTTGGTGGCTTTCACAAGGCCCTGGGCGATCGGGTTGTAATAATTGGCGCGGCTGACTTGCATTAAAAACCGCAAGTTAAGGGCTAAGACAATCAGTCCTGTCAGGGTTTGGACAACAAAGATCCCGCCATCAGATAAGTAATTCACAATCAATCTCCTGCTCGTTACGGGTTAGTGGGCTGATAAGGCTTCCGATCGTGCTTTGGCGGCCGCGCAGGCCGCGGCCACCAACGCGGTAAAATCAGCTTCGGTTAGCAGGTTGCATGCGGCTTCCGTTGTGCCACCCGGCGAGGTTACCTGTTGTCGTAAGGCATTCGGTGAATGCTCGGAGCCAGCGGCCATGCTTGCAGCGCCCAATGCCGTTTGGACCACTAGGGTGCGGGCGACCGCTGCCTCAATCCCAAAAGATTCTGCGGCTGTGATCATGGCCTCCATCAGATAGAAAAAGTAGGCCGGGCCGCTGCCAGAGATTGCGGTGACCGCATCAAGATCTGATTCTTGATCGAACCAGGTGGTGAGCCCCACGCTGCTCAGGAGATTTTCAACAGCGGCGCAAGTATCGGGATGAACCGATGGGTTTGAAAACAGGCCCATCATGCCCGTCTTCACAAGCGCTGGGGTATTGGGCATGCAGCGGATGACCCGATCGGTCCCAGACCACTGCGCAATTTGTGCGGTCGAAACGCCTGCTGCGACGCTGACCAGTGTTTGGCCTTCAAGCGCAGGCTGAAGTTCTTGGCAAACCGTTTCGACCCAATTCGGTTTCACGCAAACCAGAACAATGTCAGCGGTCTTGATGGCGGAGGCGTTATCGGCCTGCCAGGTCAGCCCCATTGCTGTGGCCAGAGCGCCTTGCTCTGGGCTCGGATCCGAGACGGTGATGCTTTGAGGCGGATAACCCGCATCGAGTAGCCCGCCATAGATGGCGAGCGCAATATTGCCGCCGCCGATAAAGGTTAATTGTTGTGTCATCAAGCCTCCTGTTGGCTTTGTCTGGCGCCGAAAATTGCTGTGCCTACTCGGACCCAGGTTGCGCCGCAGGCAATGGCTGTCTCCAAATCGTCACTCATGCCCATACTGAGTTCTTGAAACTGCGGTAGGTCAAAATCCGCTTTGATTTGGGCTTGAAGGCCAGCAAGTTCGCTGAAAAACCGATGACGCTCGGACAGATCAAAGGTCGCTGGCGGCATTGCCATAAGGCCAAGCAGTTGAAGATTTTGGCAGTCCTGCACCCGGGTAACAAGGCTGGGCAACGCTTCTGGGACGACGCCATTTTTCGCGCTTTCATTCACAAGATTGACTTGTATATAAGCTTTAAGGGGGGGGCGACCGATGGGGCGTGCATCGTTTAAGCGGCGCGCGATTTTCTCGGAGGCCAAACCATGCACCACGTCAAAATGGGTGGCGATATCTTTGGTTTTATTAGACTGAATTTGACCAATAAAATGCCAGGTTGCCTGGGGGTACTGGGCGATTTTTGGCAAGGCATCTTGCAAGTAATTTTCGCCGAAGTCGCGTTGACCCGCATCCAAGGCGGCGGCGACGGCGGACGCAGGTTTGGTTTTCGATACCGCCAGCAAATGAACCGTTGCGGGCGCGCGACCGGTTTGTAAACACGCTTGGTGGATTTGGGCCCTGATGGCGGATAAATTTTCTGGAATCACGGGCTGGGCGTCGTTTCAAGATGGCGTAAGCCATTGTCGCATACTAAGATGCAGGAACAAGACGGCGCATTGGCTTCATAGCCAAATCATCGAAAAACGCCTCAAATTGATCACAAGGACCTCTTATGGACATTACCGAACTCCTGGCGTTTAGCCATAAACAGGGGGCTTCCGACATGCATTTGTCTTCCGGACTGCCACCAATGATTCGGGTCGATGGTGACATTCGCCGAATCAATGTGCCAGCACTTGATTCGAAAGAAGTCTATGGCCTCATCTACGAGATCATGAATGACAAGCAGCGCAAGGAATTTGAAGAATTTCTAGAGTGTGATTTTTCCTTTGAAATCCCAGGGATCGCGCGCTTTAGGGTCAATGCCTACAACCAGAATCGCGGCGCGGCGGGGGTGTTTAGAACCATTCCCTCGAAAGTGTTAACGATGGATGATTTAGGGATGGGCGAAATTTTTCGTCAAATTGCTCAAAGTACCCGCGGACTGATTACCGTGACGGGGCCAACCGGATCAGGCAAGAGTACAACGCTTGCAGCGATGATGGATTATGTGAATGCGAATAAGTATGAACATATTTTAACGATTGAAGACCCGATTGAATTTGTCCATGAAAGTAAAAAAAGCTTGGTGAATCAACGCGAGGTTCACCGAGATACACTGGGCTTTAATGCGGCGTTGCGCTCGGCCTTGCGTGAGGATCCCGATATTATTTTGGTTGGGGAAATGCGGGATATGGAAACGATCCGCCTTGCTCTGGAAGCGGCAGAAACCGGTCACGTTGTCTTTGGTACCCTGCACACTTCGTCGGCTGCGAAAACCATCGATCGAATTATTGATGTTTTCCCCGCAGCGGAGAAATCCATGGTGCGATCCATGCTCTCGGAATCCCTTCAAGCTGTGATTTCCCAAAATCTGCTGAAAAAAGTCGGTGGTGGGCGGGTTGCCGCGCATGAAATCATGATCTGCACGCCTGCAATTCGAAACCTGATCCGCGAAGACAAAGTCGCCCAGATGTACTCAGCGATCCAAACCGGTGGTCAATTGGGGATGCAAACCCTGGATCAATGTTTGAAAGATTTGCTTAAAAAAGGGTTGATCACCAAAGAAGCCGCACAGGCGAAAGCCAAAACACCGGACGATTTCCGGTAAGCGGCGTGCTTGCGTCAATCTAAATTACGCACGGGCTCGGTCTGGCTAAACCAAGTCTCGAGGATGAGGGCGGCCGATAAGTCGTCGATGCGAGCGTCAGCCCGGAAGGCTTTGGCTTCAACGCTGCTGAGGCGCTCGTCCATCATTTGATGCGGTCGATTAAACCGACCGGTTAACCGGCGGGCGAATTTTTCAGCAAGGCGAGATAGCTCACTCGGGTCATCGTTCATATGCAAGGGGAGTCCCACCACAAACAAGCTGGGCTGCCAAGTCTCTACAAGAACCGCCACCGCGTCCCAATTGGGTTGTCCCTGTTTCGCTTTCAGAATGGTTAGAGGGCTTGCGGTTTGCGTGACCCATTGGCCAACCGCGACGCCAATATGATGGGTCCCGAAATCGAATGCCAGGATCGGGGCCTTGCTCATTGGGGCCTGCCTGGACTTTGCCCCAGCAAGGTTGGGTCAAACCCGAGCTGTTCTCTGACGAAAGCATAGCGCTCGGATATCGGTTCGTGGAGGAGTAGGCCCGGGTCGACATTGGTCACGAGCCAGTCATCGCCTTGAATCTCACCCTCTAGCTGTTCTGGCGCCCATCCTGCGTACCCTAAAACAGGCAGCACTAGCAGGTTAGGATCGGTAGTGGGGCAACTGGCGGAGCCTAGGTCTTGGACAAGGCCGATGTGCGCCGGGTCAGTTTGGTCAGTCCGCAGGGCTAAAAAAAATAGATGATCAATTTGTACGGGCCCTCCTAGCAATACGGCAGATGCTTGAAGGTGTTCGGGCGCGTCGGGCATCAGGTCTGATAATTGGGTTTTAGCCGGGCGATTCAAGACAAAACCGAAGCTGCCGTCTGAGTTGTTCTCCAGAATGAAGATGACGCTCTCTTCGAAAAAGCCGCCGAGCATTCTGGGAGAGGCTAGAAGAACACTATGGGTAATGGCTTGCTCTGTCATGGCTGCACGTTAACGGATCCAGCATTTTTACGGAACTGCCAGGTTCGAACGATCTCTAAGACATCGGTCGTTTTTAAAAGCGCCTCAGAAAAAGGTGGAAATGGCTCTGCTAAGCGAATGATGTTTTGCGCAGCCTGATCAAGAATCGGCTCGCCACTGCTCTGCAGAACGCGTACCTCTTTTAAAGAGCCGTTGGCGTTGATGGCCACCAGAAGCCGAAGGCTCCCATAAATACCGCCGCGTCTTGCGGCTTCCGGGTAATTCAGGTTGCCGACAGCTTCGATTTTGCGTTGCCAAGATCGCAGGTAAAAGGCATCGGGACTGGCAGCAGCATTGACCTGGGAGAGTCGCCGAACCCGACTGGGTTCACGCGGCATCAAGGCCTCAGAATTCTGGGCTCGCCGAAACTGCGAGACATCTGTTATCAGCCTTTGAAACGCTGTTGGCGCTGGGTTTAAGACCGCCTGCGTCGGCTCGAAGGCGTTGGGGTCAGTTTGCGCGGCGCTTGAATCCTTCACCGCGCGCTCCGCTACCGCCCTTACGGCCGCACCGGCCTCAGGTTTCTCGGCCAGCGGTTTACCGTGTTGGTTTTGATCGGATAAATAATCGAATTGATCTGGCCGAGGCGTGCTGGGCACCCGAGTCAGCGTCACGTCCAGAACGCGACTGGGCGTCTCAGAGGGTTCCTGCGAAAACGAGATGCCAAGAATGAGTATCCCGTGTAGGACAACGGCCAGAAAGAGCGCAAAGCCCATTCTATCCGAGTCAAGGGCGCTGAGGGTCCGCATCGGTCTTAAGGCAGTCTCGAGGCGAGATGATCAAGATAATCACCAGCAATATCGAGTCCTTCGCTGGCGTCGAGCTCCCGAATACAGGTTGGGCAGGTCACGTTGATCTCCGTGAGGTAATCACCGATGACATCGATCCCAACAAAAACGAGCCCCTTGTCTCGCAGCACCGGCCCGACCTGATCGCAGATCCACCGGTCTCGGTCCGTCAGCGGTCGTGCAACGCCACTACCGCCGGCTGCAAGATTGCCTCGGGTTTCACCGGCCGATGGGATGCGCGCAAGACCAAAGGGCACCGGTTCACCGTTGATCAGCAGGATCCGGGTATCGCCTTGGCTAATTTCTGGAAGATAACGTTGGGCCATGATCTTCTGCTGACCGAGTTGGGTGAGCGTTTCAATAATGACATTGCGGTTGGTATCCCCTTCCTGGATCCTAAAAATCGAGGCGCCGCCCATGCCATCCAAGGGCTTTAAAATAACGTCACCGTGTTCTTCTTGAAAGCTGCGGAGTTGGTCTGCCTCGGAGGTCACAATTAAGTCAGGGATACAGTTCGAAAATTGCAGGGCAAACAATTTTTCGTTGCAATCCCGGATGCTCCCCGGACGGTTAAAGACCGGCACCCCGGCGCGCTCTGCGAACTCAAGGAGATAAGTGGCGTAGATGTAATCCATATTAAATGGGGGGTCTTTCCGCATCAGGATGGCATCAAATGCTTCAGGGCCGCCTTCTTGGTCGCTGACCACGTCATAGTAGTGCTTGGGATCATCTTGAACGGTAATGGTTTGATACCGAGCCCAAAATTGGTCTTGCCGAAGGCTTAGATTGGGCAGGGTCATCACGGAAATCCGCCATCCCTTGCGGGCCGCGGCGAGCATCATCGCAAAGGTGCTGTCTTTCTTAGGGTTAATGGTATCGATGGGATCCATCACGATCCCGATATGTCGGCTCAAGGGTCTCTCCGGTGATCAGGCTGGTGTAGTATAACTTGTTGTCGCGACTCGAAACATGAGCCCCGTTTTGGCCGACCTTACGGCCCGCAGATTCTGCTTAATCGTTTGACAACCCAAGGCTGATTTCGCTCAAGCCAGAAATAGGGCCTTTCTCGATGGTTTGTCCGGCCATAATGTCTAATGTGAAGTCCTCACTGTCGACTAAGGCCTTGGGCACGTGGGACAGGAGTATGTTTTTGACTTGATCGGTATCGTTTGTCAGCGCAAAACGATTGGTTACGTGGGTAAAGCCATTGCGCTGATCGAAAATAGACACGGTGATCTTGTCAACGGCCAGCAGATCGCCGCTGCGTTCGTACAGATTTTGCTTGGCCTTAAAGTCCGCTTCGTTAACCCAGAGGCACATGGTGAGTTCCGATACCTCAAAACTGTGTTTGCTTTGCATCATGAACTGCCAGAGTTTGAATAACTCAAACTCCACCAGTCGCGTTTGCGCCTGACCGCCCGCGCCGGTTAGCTTGCAGCGGATCAGTTTTTGATTTTCATGTTGCGCCATGACAGTAATCTCTGGGTGGTTATCGAAGTTTAAACCATGAATCCAGCAAGGTCATAATTTTGCTCAATGAGGCTCCGATCATTGGAAACCGGGCCCTGAACCCTTTTGAGCCTAAGCTGAAAGCATTGCGCCGGTTTAAACCTTTAAGGCGGCCTTTTAACCTTATTGTTTTGCTTCGGAAAACTCGCCGAAGCGGGTTTGTAGATGAGCCAGAAGTGCCGCGGGCGCCGTCTCGGCCCTTAAAATTCTGGCGCCCAACGTATAGGCGCGAAAACCGTTTGCCTCGGCCAAGGTAACTTCTGCGTCACTAAAGCCGCCTTCTGGACCGATCGCGACGGCGATGCGTTTTGGCGTCGTCGCTGGGGGCGTCCTGGATTCTGGCGCGCCGAGATGGGCTAGGAGCCGAAGGTCAAAATCGGCATTTTGGGCCATTGAAACCGCCTCGGTGTAGCGGGTTAATGGCGCCAATTCGGGAAGCTGCGTCCGGCCACATTGTTCGCTCGATTGCTCGATGACGGCTTGCCAAGCCTCCCAACGTCCTGCCAGTTGCACACGTTTTTCGCTTAAGTGTTGGGTCTGGATGGGAATGATTTTACTCACGCCGAGCTCGGTTGCGCGCTGCAGGGCGTTGATCATCGCATCGCGCTTCAGGATGCCCTGTAACAAACAGATGTGGAGCGGCGACTCGCGATTGATCGGATCATAGGTGAGGGTCGTGATCTGTGTTGCTTGCTTGGTGATGGCCTGAACCTCAGCCCCATACTCGCCGCCCTGACCATTGAATAAGATCACCGCGTCAGCCGCTTTGAGTCGCAGCACGTTCCGGAGGTGATGGTGCTTGCCGCCCTCTATTGTCACGGTGGTGTTCGGCGCAAGATCGGCGTCAACATAAATCCGAGGGGTATGCATATTAGAATCCTAGGTTGTCTAGAATCCTCGCACTGGGTTTTGATTGATTCAAGGTATAAAAATGCAGTGCCGGCGCGCCG
>JGI20153J14295_10000358_pt1 | contig 38705 bp, 33 predicted proteins | sample COG_03_FD_14295 | JGI IMG/M metagenome (IMG submission 14295) | reverse complement strand
AAATTATATTAAATTATATTAAATTATATTATATTAAATTATATTAATTATATTTAGGTCTAGCGGCGGCTCTTTTTTGGTATTGACTACCACATTTCTCCATATATTCTATATCTCTAACAATTTGTCTTGAAGGTGCTCCACCACGAACCCATCCATGTAATGCTTCTTCGGTTATTAAATGTTGTGGATCTTGAATACTATTTCTAATATGGTCAATCATAGGCATAGAATTGGGGTCTAAATTTGGGATAGAAATTCCCGCTAATGTATTACATTGTCTTCTTTCTCCAGTATCTTCACCAGGTCTTAATTGAGATTCAATATAAGAATTTCCAGAACCTCTACCCATATAAGGAACAGTTGCGTAAGGTCTGGTAAATAATTGAATAGGGCATTTTGGGTTCTTTTTAGTTTGTCCTACTCTTAATTCGGTATCGTCGTCAATAAAACATTCGGAAATTCCATAACCATCTCTAAATTGTACTTCGGCATTCGCTGATGCCGTTTCAATTACTTTTGGAATTCCGCATTCACATTCTCTATATTGATTTAATCTATAAATTCCAGGACTTTCACTTTGTTTTTCTTTGAAAGTTACACAACAACTATCATTATCTATACTGGTAAGATTATGTAAATCCATACTACCATCCATTTTCATACAATTGGTCATTGGTCTATTACTAAATAAATTATTATTACTCATTATATATATTAATATTTTATTTTTATTTTGATTTTTTTAAATTAATAAATTTTAAATTAATAAATTTTAAATTAAATAAATTGATAAGAATTTCCATTCAACTTTTCTATATTATTTCCTACACATTGATTTCCATTTCCCTCTTTACACGTTTTTGGTGTATCATATAACCAATTTGCTAAATCGCCTTGATTATTTGGAATTGTGGTTGATGGCATTGTATAAAATTCTCTTTGTGAATTTTCTCTATCATATACACTATTAATATCTTTATAAAGTCCTTGACTAAATTTATTATTCATTAATTTTTTGATTTTGTTATTTTTAATAGTTTTACACGCTGGTTTTCTAGTCCTCTTATCTGTTAAAAGAACATTCATAAAAGGATTATCATCGCTCGGTAAAATACAATTTTCTAGATAATTATCTACTTTAATATTATTTTTGGTAAAAGTTTCATCTTGTTTTAGGTTATCATAATTTTCTACATTTTTCTTATTATGTTTTATTTTTTTATCTTCTTCATTTGAATTAATTAAAAGAGTTAAAATTAAACAAAAAAATGCGATAAATATATAGTTAATATTGAATGTTAATACTATTAATAAAATAGATATATAAAAACCAAATCTTACTATAGCATTTAATTTTTCAGATTTAGAAAACGAATTTAAAGGAATATATTTTTTTAACTTGGAAGGTTCGAATAGCACAGAAACATCATCATACCAAAAAAGTTCCATTTACTTATTATATATATATATTTATTTTATATAATTAGTAATTATAATTTATCGCATTATTATATCATTATAGCAATATAGCAATATAGCAATATAGCATTATAGCATTATAGCATTATAGCATTATTGTTCTGCTTCCTTTTCTTTTTTATCTAATTTACGTCTTAATCTCTCTCTGGTAGTTTCGGGACCTTTACTTTTACCAAAACCATTTTTATTCATCATAGATTTCGCCATTTGTTCTGGATTTTGTAAGCCACCCATCATTTTTTGAGCCTCACTAATTAAATCCGTTTGATTAATCTGCCCAGATTCAACTTTAGATTGTATTTTTTCACCAACTTTACTAATTAAATCAAAAAAGTTATTACCTCCGGCACCACCCATAATATTACTAAATGCCTCATTCATATTTTGTGGATTTCCTAAATCTAATTTATCTAAATCCAATTCATTAGTAAGTTCCTTTGCTATATCACTAATAATTCCATTGTTAAATAATTGTTGTACTCCAGGTTTGTCTCCTTTTTCTTGTTCTTTTTCCGTTATTTTTGATATATTTTCTATCATATCCATCATTTCTTTTTGGTGGTTTTCTATATTAGATTTTGTTTGTTCATCATTATTTAGGGCATTTAATTCATTTAACATTTGGTTAACATCATCATCTTCTGGAACAATTTTTTTCCCTAAAACATATAAAGTTTGTAAATATTTCCAAATATTTTCTCTGGTAGAATCACTTAAATCCTTGGTCCATAAATTCCTAAAATCAGTATCTCTTAAAAATTTTAATTCATTATCTCCTAAAAATAATTTATTATTCTTTTGGGATATATCGCTATGATATGGAGAAACTCCTAACATATACTCCTTAACATATTCGTCACTATTTACATTATCTGTTTCTAAAACAAGTGAATAATTTTGAGTAAATGAATCTTTATTTTCTGGGAAAATAGTAATTAACTCTTGGATAAATGTTTTTAAATAAAAGTTGAATTTTTCTATATATGTTGACATTTTTATTCTTTAATCATAAAATTATTTTATCTAAAAACCGCAAAGATTAAAGTATATTATTATAAATATTTAATAATATATTTAAGTATGACCATATTTTATCTTTATTAGATAAATTTAAATTTAACCAATAATTTTGTAATTTAAGTTTTACTATATTCTCTGTAGATATTGGAAGTAAATATTTTTTACTATCTAATATTAATTCCATATCTCTATTATTAATTCCAAATTCTATATTTTTTGAAAAATATTTAGATAAATTATCAAAAAAATCTTTTTCATCAAAACTAATTAACATTTTTTCTTTAATGTTTATAATCATTTGGTCGTTATCAAATACTAATAATAAATCATTTATAAGATTTATTGTTTGTATTTTAAATATTTGTTTATATTTATTTGAATCCATAATAAATAATTAATAAATTATTTTAAATTATATTATATTAATTTAATTTAAATTCTTTGAATACCTTTACTTATAGGGTCGTTTTGTCTAGAATCCATCATCTTTTCGTATTGTTGGTCAAGTTCAGATTTTACTTGATTATTATCATTAAAGTCCTTTGGAGTATTTATAGCTTGTGCGGTTGTTTCGTCCACAAATGTAAAATTGTTATTTAATGAACTATTATTTGTATCATCTAAAAATGAATAATTTGTAGATAAATTACTTCCCATCTCATTACCATGATAAGCTATTATTTCATCCGAAATAGAATTGTCTTTATTATTTACATTATTATTTACATTATTTACATTATTATTTACATTATTATTTGCATTATTATTTACATTATCTATTGGAATATTATCTTGAGATGGGTGGGGAGACATATTTGGTATTTGTGCTGATATAGGTTTTTGTAATTCCATTTGTTTATTTTTATATTTAATTGATTCTAATTGATTATCTACCCAAATATCTATATCATTCTCTATAAGAACTTTTTTTTCATTTACTAAATATAGAGAAGGAACTCTATTAACAATTTTTGGTATTTTTATTTTTTTATCGTCTATACAAACATAAAAAATTTTATTTTGTAAAATAGTCTTGGATAATTTATTTAATAAATTATTACAATGTAAACAATAATTACTATAAAATACTATATCTTTTTGTAGTTTATTCATTATTTATTATAATAAAAAAAATTTTGATTATTTAACACATTATAATTAATTATACTTAAAATATTTTGTAAGTATACTAATATTTTGTAAGTATACTAATATTTTGTAAGTATACTAATATTTTGTAAGTATACTAATATTTTGTAAGTATACTAATATTTTGTAATTTAAAAATAAAAATTGATTTAAATAAATAATATTTAAATATTATAAATGTCTGATATTAAATTCCTTAACTTTAATTATACCGATAACGATACACTTAAATTTAATGCCGAAAATGTCGATTGTTCCTTATTAAATGCGATTAGGAGAATAATTATCGGTCAAGTTCCCACAATAGGATTCAGGACAGAATATGGCAGAGAATCTGATATTAAAATAAAAAAAAATACTTCCGCACTACATAATGAATTTTTAGGGCACCGTTTATCGCTTATCCCAATTCATTATGATTATAATAAAATCACTGAATATAATCCAGATAAATTTTTGTTTATTCTTGTAAAACAAAATAACACCAATCGAATTATGGATGTAACCACCGAACATATTGAAATTATGGATATTACTAAAGACCCTCCTGTATTAATGTCTAAAACTTATAGAGATTCTATTTTCCCTAAAGATGAAATAACAAAAGATTATATTCTAATCAATAAACTAAAACCTAGCAAAAGTGGGATAAATGACGAAGGGGAGGCACTAGATATTACTATGCGGGCGACGATAGGTATAGGAAATGAAAACTCTTTATTTTGTCCTACGTGCGTTTCTGTTTTTAGTAATGTACAAGACCCTGAAAAAGTAGAGAGAGGATTTCAGTTGGTTATCGAAAAGAAAAATGCTGAAAGAAAGGGAAATCCATTAAATCCTACAGAAATCGCTAAAGAGAAAATATCCTTTAATGTTTTGGATGCTGATAGACATTTTTATACGGATGAAAGAGGAGAACCAAATAACTTTGAATTTACTATTGAAACAGATGGACGAATTCCTAGTCATGTAATTTTACTGCAATCATTAGACATTTTTAAAAATCATATTGATGAATTTATTAAATCTATTAACGATGAAAACAAAGTAGAAATTTTTAATAGTGACTGTATTATGAATTCATATGATATATTAATTGAAGATGAAGATTATACTATTGGATATTTATTACAATATTATGTTTATAAACTTTATAAAAATGTAGAAGCACCAGTAGTAAATTATATTGCCGCAGATATTCCTCATCCATTAGAAAATAAATTATTAGTTCGTATAGGAATGGTTGAAACCACCACCAAACAAGAATTGGTAAGAAAGCTAATCGTTAATACGTGTGAAGTAATTAAAAAAGATATTACTACCTTAAAATTACAGGTGGTGTCTCAAAAATTATAATAAACTTTTTAAAAAAAAGTTTCATCAAAAAGTTTAAAAAAAGTTTCATCAAAAAGTTTAAAAAAAGTTTCATCAAAAAGTTTAAAAAAAGTTTTATCTAAATTATTAAATATTTATTCCTTAACATTCTAGATTAATATTTTTAACTTCAGTATTAAGAGTTTCTTCTACATTAGTTTCTTTCTTTTCTGTATGAAACTTTTTATTATTTTCAAAGTTAATAACGAAAATAATTCGCGCGGGATCAAGTCGATTAAAGAAATTAATAACATTAGTTCTATCCCATTTTACCCTATCATTAAGATAAATTCCGTGCATTTCATAGCATAGTGGTCGAAGTTCAAATGGGATTTCTAGTTTTGTCTTTTTCTTAAAAATATACGCCTCTTTATAATTATTTAGCAATAACATAGTTTTCGTTTCTATACTCTTTCTATATGTATCAAATTCTTCATTAAATTCTGGGAAATATTGAAGATAATCTTTTAACATTCCTTTTTTCCTAAGGTCTATATAGTTATAAAACATACTCTTACTATTTCCTCTTAACATTTTAATATTTTCATACTCGTTATTCCTTACCTTACTCCTCATTCCATTATATTTTAGGACAATTCCTTGTTGTTGATAATCCATATTCTCTAAAATATTATTAATATCTTCTGGTATGGTGATGGAAAACTGTTTGGGAATAGTAATATCAATATCTACCTCTTTTAATTCTGTCTTAACTTCTTCCAAGGAAATATCTTTAAAACTATCATAAAGAATTTCTATAACTTGAACCAAACAAATATTAGCAACTTTATAATCTGTAACAATTCTATTGTCTGGATGTTCTAGAACAAATGTATAACAATAATTTGAATTTAATTTTTCAAAATCCAAACTTCCCTTCGCTTCTTTGAATAATTCATTAAAATTTTTAGAACTATACCACCTACAATTCGCCCCAATATAACTTCTAGTAGAAATATGCCATTTACCTTTATGATTGAAACAATTAATCATGGTGCCATCTGGAAATTCCTCCAATGTTACATTTAACCATTCATCTTTCACTAAATGTTGAGAAAACGGCACAATATGAATAGACTTTGGCGGAGGGAGACAAACAATCTCCTTAGTTTTTCTATCAAATACTAATCCACGAGCATAACGAACTAATTCGTTATTAAAATCATATATTTTTTTATTAGATTGGTCATACTTAACTAGGGTTAAACCGGTTTCTTTATTATCAAAGAACATTAGTCCTAGATGTTTGAAAGTTTTATTTAACTCTTCATCGGTAGAGTGATTTCGAATGATTGTAAAAATAGATTGAGACATTTAATGTTTAATGGTATTTAGATTTAGATTTATAGTTTATAGGTTTTTAATTATATTTGTTTTTAAATAGTAATTCTTATAAAATCAATTTTTTGTATAATCAAATGAAAACTGTTGAAATGTAAAAAAATAATATATTTATATATTAATTTATGGCTTCTCAAAAAAATATAGAACAATTAAATTTGGAATCATCTAATAGTGATAATTATTTTGATATTTCAGACCTTGAAGCTTTAAATTTAGATGAAATGAATATAGATATGGAACAAATTGACTCTTTAGATGATTTTGATTTAAATTTAGAATCTATAGATATAAAAAAAACACAATCGGGAGGAGGAAATACTCCTTCTATAACACCAAGTCCTACAATAACTGGAATAACAGATAGCCCTACAATAACTGAAATCGCCGATAGTCCTACAATAACTGGAATAACAGAAATCGCCGATAGCCCTACAATAACTGGAATATCAGAAATCGCCGATAGTCCTACAATAACACCAAGTCCTACAATAACTGAAATATCAGATAGTCCTACAATAACTGAAATAACACCAAGTCCTACAATAACTGAAATAACTGAAATATCAGAAATCGCCGATAGTCCTTCTATAACACCAAGTCCGTCTATGATTGGTGGTGGGAGTCCAATATATAATAACTTGACGCGTAAAAATATTATTACTATAAAAGGAAAAGAAGAAAGTTATATTATTTCACAAATTAAAGATATTTTTTATGATAATGTTTCTGAAACAGTTTTGAAAAATTATGGTATAAGAAAAATAATTATTGTAGGAGAAGATATAGGTAAGGTTAATGGAGATTTGGTTGAAATTAATTCCAGTCAAATTACATATACTACAACTATAAAAGATATCCCTGGATTGGAGGAAGATATGGTGCATTATGAAAATGAAGATTCAAAATTATTGGATAATGAGGAAAGTAAAAAATTTGTAGAATTAAATGAATATGACCCTACTATGGACGAAGACAATATGGACGAAGACGAAGACAATAATATGGAAATAGATGAGGAAGATTTTGAAGTATTGGTGGGGAATAATTCGCTATCTAGAGAAAATGTTTTAGATGAAGAAGGTTTTGATTTTGAAGAATTACAAGAAGATGGTATAGTTTTAGAAGTTATTCAAGAATTACGAGAAAGTAAAATTCTTTTTACTGAAATAGAACAAGAAGAAGACATTATAGAAGAAATGATACGAAATCTACCCAAAAAAAAAAGAAGTGATAGAAAAGAATTAACCAATATTATAGACCAAGTACGACTATTTAAATACCTTAAAGATAAATTTAGTAAGTCTAACACATTAAGTAGGTCTAACACATTAAGTAAGTCTAACACATTAAGTAGGTCTAACACATTAAGTAGGTCTAACCCATATGGTAAAGTAGATGTTAGTGATGGGGAATATAATAAACTTAAACAGGAATTACTTATAAAAGGAAGAAACTATAAACCTCTTTTACAAAATTATTTAGATAATAATTATAATGTAGGGGGAATTATACCTATAATATCTCTTGACTTAAAATCGTATGAAGATATTTCAAATAATAATAGAAAAAATATAATTTCTAAAAAAAAAACAGGAGAAGATATAGACTTTATAAATCAATTGAATGAATTAAATAAAATTTATATAAAATACCAAAATGATTCCCAATTAGACTATAATAATAAAGGTAAGGAAATTAACAATCTTACTAAATCTTCCGAACCACTATTATGTAAAAGTTTTTATAGTTCAATTCTTGAAAATGATATACAAGTTTTAGAAAACTATGAAGCTTTAGAAAAAATAAAAACTGGTAGATTACTTGGAAAAGATTATTGGAAAGATGAAAATGAAGAAATTCACACATCTATTCCAGGAACACAAATATTTATTAATGGTTTTATGGTTAATAAACCAGATGTTGTAAATGATTTTATATTTAGGAAAACTAGACTCAATAAATATATTCAACCAACCCTTTTTAATTGGAATATTAAAGATGAAGATATAGAAGTAAGTTATATAAATAGTAGTATATATCAAAAAAATGATAAGGTTAAAATTTGTATTAACGACGAAGACACAAAATCAAAAAGTGACTCTATAGAAGTCTTGGGGACGGTAAAATCGGTAAGAAAGAATTTTATTTATGTAATGCCTGATGATAAAAAACTATTAAATGAATCTAGTCAAATTTTAGAATTTGATATGGAATCTAATCAATTAAAAATAGATAAAATAAATGAAATTAAAAATGCCAGTGCTTCTTGTTTTAATAAGGATAAATTAAATTTATATTTATTTAACCATAACAAAAAACTAAATTCTAAAAATTTAAAAAATGTTCTAGAACAAATAATTCCAAGTATTTATCAAATAATAAAAACGGATAAATTTAATTCTATAACTTTTAATGAGGAAATTAATAGAGTATTAATGAACTTTGGAGTAACCTATAATGATTTGGAAAATTCTAACTTTCAAATTATAAAATCTATAATGGAGAAAAATATTAAAAAGATTAAACAAATTTTAGATAAAAAATATGATAAATTAAATACCATTAAAAGAACGTATAATAAAACAGAAGAAAACGAAACTAAACAAAATTTAAAAAGAGATTTTGAATTTATAAATAATAGTTTATTAGATGAAATAAATAAAGTTTATCAAGAATATATAGAAAGACCTTTTTCATTTGATAATGAAGTAGTTAGAACTAGATGGATAATGAACCAAGAAGATTATGGTAAATTCTTCGCTTTTTCTATCAAAAATAAAGAAATCAAATCAAGGAAATTATTTGAAAAAAAAGGAGTTCTTATGGCACATAAAAAACAATTAGAAGAGGAATCTGTCTCTATACAACAAAAATTAGAAGAAGAAGTTAGAAAGAATGATTTTTTCCAAAATCCAAATGCTCAATGTAAAGAAGGTATTGTTAGTAAAATTAGTAAAATATATCTTTCTATTTCTAAATTAGATGAAGATAATTTTAGGGAGATTATGGTAGACCCGCAATTTAAAACAATTTTAGAAGACGAAACTGTTAAACCAGGTCAATATTGTATACTCAAGGATAGTAATAATCCAACAATATCTCCAGAACAAATAGATATGAATGATAGAATATTTGAAAGAATTTTAGGAGACGACAAAAGACCTTCGTGGAAAGAGAAGAGTAGTGGTTTTATAGCAGATTATATTAGAGAATATAAGAAAATCTGTCAAGACAAAGGACCTGAATGTAAATTTACAAATTCATTTGGACCTTGCGAACCAGAAGTTATTAAAAGATTAAAACAAAATAAAAAGGAAAATTTAGAGAAAAAGGAAATTATAATTCAGAGGATTTTAGAAATAGAAGAAAAGAGAAAGGAAACCCAAATAGAAGAGTCCTTAAAATATTATAAGGGTCGTGAATTATTAAATAAACAAAATCTTATTAACAAAAAAAATCATTCTCAATTGAAGATGATAAAATTTAGAAAAAGTGTAAATTTAAGTTTAGATATGGAGCAAAAAGATTATGAAGATTTACAAAAAAGAACTAAAGATTTATCTAACCCCGAAAAAAGAGAACAACTTATTTTATTATTAAAAAGCAAATATGATATAGACTTCTTAGAATTGGATGATTCATCAGGTCATATAGAAGAAACTGAATTAGGAAATTTTAATGATGCCGGACAAAGAATAACCCACCATGAAGCAATTGATGGTTCTATCGACGAAGAAGTTACTATGACTGATAATGAAATTTTGGATACTGTTAGGTCGTATTTAGTGAGCTCGACAAAGGAAGAAGGATTGAATCTGGATGATGACCTCGATACTGTCCAGAATATAATTCAAGTGTTTTTACAAATATTTGGAATTACTATAAATACAAAAACTATAGAATTTAAGGTTTTGAGTCTCTTTAAAAAAAGTTTCTTATCTTTCAAGGAGTTTAAAAAACAATCCAAAAAGAAATTAGATTTGGAAAGTAAATACAATAAATTAAAGAAGAAGAATTTGATTTATTATACTTCTTCTATTCTATTGGTTGAATTGCAAATAAGATTAAATAATTATTTTATGAGTTATTATGAAAAATGTATATCATCTATAGATGGATATCCTATTATACCAAAGGAAGATGAAACTAGTTCAGGAGATAGATTTAATTATGGTATAAATTTTATTATTTGTATTTTAAATAATTTAAAAAAAGGTGGTGGTTTCTGGGAATCTATCAAGGATGATAAAAAAATAAAAAGTAATTTTAAAGAAGTATTGGAAAGTATTTTGAAGGAAAAGGACTTCCAGAATAGATTACATAAAAAAAGAGAGAAATTAGAAAAACATAAAAAAATGATAGAAGATATAGAACAAAATTATTCTTGGAATGAATTTAGACCTTTCTTAAATAAATTAGAACAATTGGATGAACCTCCAGTATTAGATTTAAATGATTGTAGATTGGAAAAAAAGTCAGAATTAGTTAAGGCATTAAAATTGGCAGATGATAGAAGTAAATGGTATTCGGCGAAAATTTTTGAAAAGATTAATAGTATTATTCAACAAGAAAATATAGAAAATATTAAATATGATCCTTTACCAATAGGTAATTCGTGTTGTTTAGATTTTATAAATAGGGATTATAATTATTATAAATTTTTATATGATAAAGATAGTAGTAATGAACTTAAAGAATTTATAGAACAATCCAAAGAACTAGAAAATAAATGTAAAAGTTCTAATTTTAAATTATATTATATAAAACCAACCATAGTGAGACCTACTTTAGAAACATTCGCCAATAATATATTTCCTAAAAAAAAAGAAGTAAGTAAAAATATTATTTCCCAAGTAAGTTCAAATTATATTATAAATGGTAATAATATTGGTAAGAAAAGAATATTTAAGAATTATTTTATTAAACCTGGTGAAAATCCTATAGAAATAGATATAATGACAAATGAAAATTTACAAGAAATACCTAAAGATAAAACAGAGGATGAATTCTTTTCTATAATTTCATCTATCCATAATAGAAATAAAATAGATGAACCTGAACTACCTGAATTAGAAACTGACATGAGTAAATTTAAATTAAATTCTATAATTAAAAGTTTTAAAGAATGTTTTGACGGTAGTGTATTTATGGAAAATACATTTATAAATAAATTAGTTAATGAATATAGTCAAACTATTTTAGAAGGAAGTCTTAAAGATGTTAAATCAATTTGGGATAAATTAAGCGTGAATTTGAATTTAATAAAGAAAGAAATGTTAACATATTTTAGTAATACTAAAATTAAAAAAGAAATGGAAATTATTATAGATAATTTAAATAATTTTGATTTATCCGATAAAGTTGATGGAAATGTAATTGATGATAAAGATACATTAAACCTTGAAATTTATAAAAGGAAAGAGAAAAATATACATAAATATTTTACCAATTATTTAAAAAAATATGTATCTTTATTGGCAAATACCAAAATAAAACAATTGATTGCCGAATCTGAATTTGATAATTATAAATATCTTGATAAATTTGTAAAATCTAAATATAGAAAGATATTTAAACAAATAAGAGAATTTACAAAAACGCTATCTAAATTTAGGATATTAACAGGTATAGATGATATTAAAGATTGCAATGATAATATAATAGAATCCTCCAAATTTGGTTTTAAAAATTGTTTAGAACTTTTGGAATTATCATTTTTACTAGCGTTACAATTTATTATTAATATGGATTCTGATGAAAAATCAGATAATGAAAATACGGATGATGAAAATTCTGATTCCAGCGAAGGATTATTTACAGATAATAGAATGGTTAGAATAAACTTCGTACAAGAATTACTTACACAAATTGATTTAGATAGAAAGAAAAAAGATAAATACAACGCCAAGAATAATATAACTGAAATAAATAAACTTAATGAATCAAATAAAGATAGAAATCTTTATGTTATGCAACTTTTAGACCTAGAAACTAGAAGACTTCGTAATGAACAAACAAAGGCTGGATTAGTAAAATACGCAGACCTATCCAAAGATTTTTCAGATGTTTTAGAGAGAGATGAAAGCGAACAGCGAGTTAGAAGCGAATTGGGTGCCGATGCCACCGATGAACAAGTGTCTGAAGAATTAAAACAAAGGGAAATTGAAGCATATGGATTAACCCAAACTGAAACTTTTAATACGCCAGAAGGGGACGACGAGGATTAATGTTGCCATATTATTTCAAATTTTATCTTACTATCTATTAATGAAATATCTTATATTATGTTTGATATTAATAATTTTAATTTTTATTTTAAAAACATTTGAAGAAAAGTTTGAAGAAGAACACGGAACTTATAAAAATACTCCATATAATTTTAATTCGAGAAATATAATAGATTCTAAAGATTTTGGAGTATTAATGAATTTGCGACCAGAAAAAGATCTAAACACGTTTAGTCAAGATTTAAATTTTAATGAAATGAATGTTCTTATAAATTATCTTAAAGATAGAGAATTTACATTTAAAACATTTGAAAATATAAGTAATGATATTGTGGATAGAATTAATAAACAATATGACGACTTAAAACTTTTCGACGACTTAAAACTTTTCGACGAATTACATCATAATGATAAAAGAAAATATGAATTAATAGAATATGATATTTTAAAAACAGAAAGAATTTCTAAATTTACCAATTCAGCCATTATAAATATTAAATTTTTTAAAAAAATGAAAGATATAACTTATACTATTCAATTTAAAATATTTTATGGAACTCAATATAATATTTATGTAATCAAAACTATGAATATTATAGGCATACAAATGAATGAAAATGTTTTATTTAAAAATTTAAAGGATAATGAAAAATATTGTAGTTTTACTAAAGGTAAAGAAACTAACTTACAACAATGCCATAAAGAAGAATTAAAAATAGATTTCTTTAAACAAAAAAAAGAAGAATCTGAAAGAGACATAGATTATAGAAAGTATAAATGTGTAGGAAAAGATGGGTTTAATGAATCTACGTGTAGTTCATATTCTTTTAAAAAAGGTATAGCAGGAACTTGGGATAAACCATGTGTTAAAAATGAAGACTGTCCATTTTTTAAAAAAAATAAAAATTATCCAAATCAAAGAGGTGGGTGTATAAAAGGAAATTGTGAATTACCAGTTAATTTAGAAAGATTAGGATTTAAAAAATATAATACAAAAACAAAACCTTTTTGTTATAATTGTAATATGAAAAATTGTTCAGGCACAGACTGTTATACGTGTTGTTCAGAACAAAAAAATAAAAAAAAATATCCTTATTTGAATTCACCCGATTATATGTTCGGAAATGATAAAACAGAAAGAAATAGATTTTTAATTAAATAGATTTTTTTAATTAAATATTTTATATATTTATATGATTTCTACCAAAAAATTAACTAAAAGATACATCGAACATTTAATAGCCGCGTTTAGTTTAGTTATAGGATTATCTTGGAACTCCGCGTTTCAAAATTATTTTGATAAAAATGAGAAATTAAATAAAAGAAAATACGGAAGGTGGTTGTATGCTATTATTATTACAATGGTTTTAATTTTATTTATAACTTTTCTAAATAATTTTACAGAGTTATTATAATTTTACAGAGTTATTATAATTTTACAGAGTTATTATAATTTTACAGAGTTATTATAATTTTACAGAGTTATTATAATTCTTTTAAATATTAAATTAATTATAAACTAAAATTTTATATAAAACTATTTTAATTTTTATAATATATGTTAAAAATAATATATTCTTCTTTCCCCTTTATAAATACAAATAATAATTTAAATAATATATATGAAAATATTATTTTACCTATAGATGATTTATATATTTATGATATCAATCTACCTAATATAATTTTAAATATTAATTTTATTAAAATTAAGAATTATATAAAAAATGGAAAAGTTATACCTCAAAGAAAGAAATTTTTTAAAGTTTTAAATTATTATAAAAAAATAACTGACGAAAATAACATAAATAATATTTATAATAAATTTGATAATGAACAACATTCATTTCAAAGGTATAAAAAAAAATTTAATGCCAAAAATATTTTAAAAATTGAAGATATTTATTTTGATTTAGATAAACAAACTATTAATACTAAAGGTGAAATAAACTTTTTCGAAGGGGGTATTTACTTTAGTGAATATACATTTGGTAAATATCATAGAGATTATGATTTTGAAAAATTAATTTTAGATACTAAAAATAATAATAATAATAAAAATAATAATAATAATAATCCAAATCTTATATGTATTTCTAATTCCAGAAATGAATTTTGGAAAGAAAAATTAAAAGATAAGAAAGTTCTATATATTTCTAATTTAATTCAATATAAAAAACTAAATTATAATAATATTTTAAAAAATGATTTTATTATAGTTACAATTAATTTTTTGAATAATAGTTATTATACTAATTTAAGTATAGATAATTCTAGTGATATAAACCCTATATTTAAATTAATTAAATGGAATAATTTTATTTTGGATTTTTCATTTGACGAATTAAAAAAAAATATGAATGATAATCTTTTGGATTTCAATTGTTTAAAAAAATGGGTAATTTTTAATAATTATTCGCAACATAAAAATAATTGTAATAGAATATTTAATTTATTTAATTCCAATATTTCATTAAATGATATAAAAAAATTTATAATTAAAGGAAAAGTATTTGATATAAAATTAAATTTGAATATATCTAAAGAATATTTAAATTTTAATAATACTGAAAGAAATGGATATAATGAATATATTAATAATTTTAAAGAAATTTATGAAAAACAAAAATTAAAATTTACAGAAGATGAATATCTACAAAAATATTGTAGTTATCCTCAGAAAAAGATAAAGATAAATAAAATTTTAAAAAATTTAAATGATAATGGGAAATTTACTAAAATAAATAAAAAATATAAAGAATGTATTCAAGACCAATTAAATAAAAATAAAAATATAGATTGTAAAATATGTCTAGGAGATATTACTTCTAATAATATGGGATTAACACATTGTGGGCATTTTTTTTGTTTTTCGTGTATTTATAAAAATATTAAATATTCAACCACGTGCCCTACATGTAGAAATGAAATATCTATGGATAAAATTTATTTTATAACTGATAATACTGAAAAAATAGTTATTGATTTGGATATTTTTGATGAATTGGGAACTAAAAATAGCACCTTATTATCTAAAATTAAAAACTATAATAAAGTATTATTGGTTAGTAATTTTGATGATTGTTTAATTAAAATTCAACAATTATTAATACAATTAAATATAAATGGTACTCTTACCAAAAATATAGAAAACAATATAGAAAACAATAAAGTATTTCTTTCAAATTATAATGAGGATTTTTTGAACAAAAAAATAAAAATAAATCCAGATATAGTTATATTTATTGAACCATATTATTCAAGTGATTTCTTGATAAAATTATATGAAATAAATAAATTTACTAATCAAAATAAATTTAATTTTTTAATTTTAAAAGATACTATAGAAGAAGAATATTTAGAATTCTCCAAAATTAATAGTATTTGTTCTTAATGCAATACAACTAATAATCACATAAATAAGAATTCCTATAATAAATAAAATAAACCATAATGGGAAAATAGATTTATTTTTATTGTTTCCCGTTCCAAAAATCTTTAATTTGTTTTTATCTTTAGATGTAAAAAGAAAGCTAGGTTTGTAATATAAAAGACCAAATGCTATAATTAAATATACTATTATTGATATATATAGGGATTTCTTATCAAACATTTTATAAATTAATATATGATAATATTTTTATTTTATAAATTAATTTTATTTATATTTTTTAATATTAATTTAGTATAATGGAATTTACATATATTCTTTTAATAATTATTTTATATTATATGGTTAAAAAAGTTAGGTTTGACAATTCTAATGAACACTTTAAATCTAATGAACACTTTAAATCTAATGAACACTTTAAATCTAATGAACACTTAAATAATATTTTTATTGATAATTCGAAAAAGGTAAATGATTATAATATTTTAAAATTAACAAAAGATGAAACTCAGTCACCTATTTTATTAACTGGTTATAAGTTTTCGGAGGGATATAAATTAGGTTTTGAATTATCTAAAATATATCCTATTAAATTTACAGATTCCCCATCATTATTTTCAAATTTAGAAACCATTTCTACACAAGGAAGTGTTTATCAAATGTGTTTATGTACGGAGAATGATATTTACGAAATAATGAAACAAGGATTTGAAAATTTAAGAATAGTATGTTCTTTTTATAGAATGGAAATGATTTTTATTTTAAATGCCAAATTTAGAATAAAAACTTTAGATGAAATTATTAATTTGATTAAAGATAATGACGCAGATAAAAAAGTTATTAAATTAGGTATTCTTAATACTAATTTCAGTTCATATTATGACGCCAAAAAAGTTTTGAATTGTATGAATTTTAATATTAATATAGATATTGATAAAAATAAAAATAAAAATAATACTGAAATTTACAATAAAAAAGGATTAAGAGTTACTATATATAATAGTATTCAGGCGTTGATAGAAAGTTTTGATAAAGATAACGAAGACTTTATATTTTTAACCACTACAAGTAAAAATAAATATATAATAGAATATTTGAAATCTAATTTTATAACTATTATTGGTATAGGAAATATCAATTCTGGATTAATCCAAGGAAATTTTGACAATATATTTAAACAAAAAATAAATTTAAATAAGTATAATAGAATAGTTAAAAATGACGACACATTATTTTCTTATGGGTCATCCGAAATATTAGGGAAACAAGTATATATTGATACTTATTCCACTAGATTATTTTTAGTTGCGAGAAAAGAATTATCAGAACCATATGTTTATGGTTTAATTGAAAGTATATACAAAAATAGAATAAAATTAAAAGAAAATATGAATAAGTATTTTAAAACAAATAAAAATAATACATTAGACTCCTTGATGGACCCTTTCGAAATGTTCTTTATTCCAGAAAAATTAAAATATCATCAAGGTGCCTATAATTTCTATAAGAAAATAGGTTTTATTACATTTGATAAAAATAAGAAAAATTTATTAAATACCAAAATTAAAAGCAAATTATTAACCGAAAATAATGGTCCTATGGAATTATTATATTCTAGAGATAAATAATATAGAGATAAATAATATAGAGATAAATAATATAGAGATAAATATAATAAATACATTTTGTTAATATAATGGATAAAATTATTTTTATTATAATATTTTTTATTTTTTTACTTTATATTATAACAGTAATTAGGAAACAATTATATAACTATATCACTAATATTGATGAAATTGGAATATTACGAAATACCGAATCTAAAAGTTATTATAATAATTATTATAATATATCTAATAAAAAAAATAGTAGACAAATTATTAATAATATAGCATTTATAAGGGATGGTCTAATTTCCAACATTTATGATGGAGATATTAAAATTTTAAATATAAACCAATTATTAGATGACGATTCTATATTAATTTTTAATAATAACGATTGTAATTTTGAAATATTTTTAGCACAGAAGTTTTTAGAGAAAAAAAAAAATATAAAAATAGTTATAGCAAAGACTAATATAATTGAAGTAGAAAAATGCCAGAAATTAATAACAAATGTCGGATTTAACGAATTAATTGAAGTAAAATATTTAAATGATTTACAGGATATTTCTAATACATTTTCTAATAACAAATTTGATAGAATTGTTTTAAGAGAAAATATAGGGAGATATAACAGTAGAGAACAAATATTTTCCAGTCTTAAAAATTTATTAAAAGATGAATCAAGTTTTTTATATTTAAAGACTTTAGTATTTAGTAATTTAGAAAATGAGGATAATTTTATGGTAAAAAAACAATTTGATATAATTGATTTTTGGAATTATAACTTTTCAACTAAAGATGATATTATCAATGATTTAAAAAATTTAAATTATGAAGTTAAATATAAATCTCTAAATGTTTTATTTCTTAGTATTTTTTATAATCCACAAGACATTATCAATATACTTAAATTATACTTTGTTGATTTAGATTTAGGAATTTCAAATATAATTGATTGGTTGGCTATATATACTCTAAACCTTTTACATATAAAAGCCTACAAAGTGGTATAGTTTATCTTTACAAAGTGGTATAGTTTATCTTTACAAAGTGTTATAGTTTATCTTTACAAAGTGTTATAGTTTATCTTTACAAAGTGTTATAGTTTATCTTTACAAAGTGGTATAATTTATATCTTTTCTACAAAGTGTTAAAATTGATACTATAACTATACATAACCCTGTAATAAAAATAATAATACAAGTTTCTTTTAAATTTAATTCACCAATTATTTTATCTTTAGATTTATCATTTAATCCGGTTAATGAAAGTAATGAAATTATAGAACCAAAAAATAAGGAATTAAGACTACACGTAGACACCTTGTAATTTTTACAACACATTATTTATAATAATAATTTATTATTTAAGTTATTATAATAAAATTTAGTAATCATAATAAAATTTAGTAATCATAATAAAATTTAGTAATCATAATAAAATAGTAATCATAATAAAATTTAGTAATCATAATAAAATAGTAAAATGATTTAAATATTTAATTAAATTATTCTTAAAAAAAAAATATTTTACTATAATTATGAGTTTTTATACAATTAAAGAATTAAATATAAAACTCTTAGACTTTACTACGATTTTATCTCCATTAGGTGTAGTTAAAAGAATACTAAGTAATGGAGATAGACATCTCTTTGAAATTAATTTTCATAATAAAATACCAATATATAATGGAAAATATATTGTAAAAAAAGAAACAAATATTATAGATTCTACATTATTAAAATTATTTTTTGATACTAAGTTGGGACTAATAATAAATGAAACGAGTTGTATATTAGAAATACCTAATTTATTAGAAATAAAAAGTGATATAAAGGATATAAAAATTATAGGAAAAAATGTTAAAAAAACTATAATAAAAGATTTATCAAATATTTTTAAAGATGGATATAATTTAAAAAATAGAAAAATAACAGATCCACAATCCATTAATTTAATAAATTTTAACGGATTTCAAACTATAAATGTATAAACTATAAATGTATAAACTATAAATGTATTTCAAACTATAAATGTATAAACTATAAATGTTAATTATTTAAGGTTTTATTAATTACTATATTAAATGGATAGTTGGAATTTTATAAATTATAACCAAGATATTGAAACTATATTAGAGAATTTTAAAAATGCCGCAAAAATTCATAAAAAGGTAAGAACAGATTTTAAAAAAATGATACAATCCAAAGAAGTATTAAATATGAAATATTTTGATATAGCAAATCATATAGAAGGACTAATTAAAACACATTCAAAATTTGATAAAAATAATGTTTTTAAATCCGGTATAGGATTTCCTATAGGATTATCCATTAACGAGTGTGCCGCACATTGGACTCCAAATCCTGGAGAAAATAGGAAATGGGAACAAAATGATTTAGTAAAAATAGATTTCGGGGTTCATGTAGATGGTTGTATTATAGATTCGGCATTTACAACCAGTCTATCAACTGATTATAATGAATTAATAGAAATTAGCAAACAATCTACACAATTAGCCATAAATAATTGTGGTATGGATGCCGTATTAGGAGATATTGGCGAAATAGTTGAAGAATTTATAGAAAGTAAAGAAGTTGAAATAAATGGAATATTATATCCATTAAAAAGCACTAAAGATTTAACTGGTCATATGATTTTACCATATATAATTCACGGACCTAAATCTATACCAAATTTTAAAATAAAATATCCACTTAGAATGGAAGAAAATGAATTTTATGCCGTTGAAACTTTTCCAACTACAGGAACTGGTAAGACTACTAATGATATAGAATGTTCCCATTATATGCTAAATAGCGAAAGAATTACTAAACAAATGGATAAAGATATAGTTTTACCTATAAAAGAAAATTATCTATTTAAAAAAATAAAGGAAATTCGAGAAACTTTACCTTTTTGTCGCAAATGGTTGAAAAATGAAGGGATTAAAGGATATCAAATTCCATTAAACAATTTAGTAAAAAAAAAAATAATTACAGCGTATCCTCCTATAATGTCACAGAAGGGAACATATGTAGCGCAACACGAACATACTATATTTATTGGTTATGATAAAGTACATATTTTAAGTGAATAAATTAATTATAATGCAAAATTTTAAACGGATGTTAAAATAAATAATAGTATAAAATAAAACGAGGAGATACTATAGTAATAAGATTATTTAGTTATAGTTATGCTTTGAACATTTAAAACGCCAACTTTCATTATTTATTTTGTTTTATAGCCTAATTCTTTTAATTTATTAATTGTATTTTTAAATAATAAGGTATTATTATTATTATGTGAATTAAAATTATAATATAATCCCTTACGAGAATTATCTTTTATCATCCATTTTTTGTCACCTACATAACCTTTTACATTATTCAACAATCTTACTATATAAAACCAAATATCATCAGTTGTATGGCATTTATCTAAATATATTTTATCATTGAATATTAAATCTTTAGTTTTATAGAAAAATTCAGGTTTGTATAAAATTCCTCCTTTACCTGTTAAAAAATTATATAATGATAAATGTTGTAATTTATCTGTTTTTAAATAATCAAAATTTTCAAGTTTATCAAATAAAGGTGTAATTCCTCTATAACCAATAACACATTTTTGTTCATTGTAATCATTTATAAGATTTTCAATTAACTTGGTGTCATAAATAGTATCATCATCAATTGTTATAATTATACAATCTTCCTCCCATTTCTCTTTTAATAGTGGTAATAATTTACGGTATGGACCTGTATTTTTTACCCAATTTATATCTATGATTGAATTATCATCAATGAATTTTAACAAGTTTGAATTTGTAATATTTTTATCTTTAAACCCAGTATCGAGTAGATATGATTCTTCTGATAAATACAAAAATATTTTATCCGGTAGTCTTGTTTGATTCATTATAGATTGTAATGTTTGTAATAATATGTCTTGGTTTTTGAATATACTGGTTAGAGAAATATATACTGGAACTTCTGGCATTGGTATTTCATATCCATAAATATCACATAATTTAATAATTTCGTTTGTAATATGTTTGTCTACATTAAATAACGAATTCCAATCTAATTTAATATTAGTATTAGATGAGTTTATTTTTTTATTTAGTGTTTTTACAATTGATTTGTTTAAATATTTCTCCAAAGTGTCGCTGTTTTGAAGTACATCCTCAAATTTAACTATTTTTTTAGTATATTTCATTATATGTTTATTGTGATACAGCCAATATTTCATTGCATTTAAAATACTAATATTTTTATCTTTTTCAGAAGATAAAGCACCATTTTGTATATGTAGCCATATATTATTATTATTTTCCCATTTTTTTATAATAGAAGATATTACTAATAAAGGATGTCTTACAATATGAATTATATTAGAAAAGTTAGACAATAATATTTTTTCTTTTACTACTTCAAGTGGGTATTTTGCTTTATCATAAACCCATACTTCTTTATTAACAATCGCGTTTGTTACAAATCCTCTTTTTCCTATGGGATTAAAGTCGTGGCCAACATCAATTCCATTTTTTTTCAATAATTCACTTATATATTTGGTACCAGAACTTCCGCAACCGGTTAATAATAACTCTATTTTATCAACTTGAAGAAATCTATGTTTATATTTTTGATTGTTTAAATACATATCAAAATGATAATCTTTTAATTTTCCTTTATTAACATATGATGCGCATAAATCATCTAAATATTTAATATTTGTATCATCAAATAAAATTATTGTGTTATCATGACATAATTTTAAACACAATTCCATATCTTTTATTGCTCCTTCTAATCTATGGTCACCATCAATATGAATAAAATCAAACTGTTTATTTTCTTTAATAAGTTGTGGTAATCCTACTTCGTAAGAACTTCCTGGAATTATTGTTAGGTTATTGAAATCCGAACTTAACTTATTAAAACATGGCATTACATATTTGTGTTCATTTAGATCAACACAAGTAATATTAGTATCAGGTAGTATTATTTTCATTAATAAACAACTAAAACCAGCATTAAATCCTATTTCAAGAATTGTCTTGGGTTGAGTTTTTTTTAACACATTATAAATATTAAATCTTTTATTTGAAAGGCTATTACTTGTATCATTGAAAGAATGGTGACTTGAATATATATTTCCTTCTAATTTTACATTCAAACTTTTTACAATTGGTATCAGTTGTGTTTTTATATAATTTTTCCAATCGTTTGTGATTGATAAAAACATATCATCTTTTTTATAAATATAAAAATCACTAGGGGAAGTTTTATCATTCTTTTGACCAAGTTTTAATTGTGGATATTTATTTGGTATATGTTTTATTAATTGCCATTCTGGTAAATTATTTTCAATATAAGTAGTAAATATTCTAAATTTAACATGAATTGCATGATTCGCATCTTTATTGTTTGCATAAATGATAACATATTTTTTAGAGAATGTGAAAAGATTATCCATATATTCTTTGTATATATCGTCTTCTATCAAATGGTAAATTACATCACAACTTAATACCAAATCTGCTTTTAATTCATTATCTATATTATCAACAAGAATAAATTTCTTTGTTTTGTCATCTTTAAATTCTTCTTTACATTTGGATATAATAAATTCACTTACATCAATTCCAGTATATATCAATTTTTCTGTATTAATTAATTTTAGTTGATTACCATCACCAACACCATAATCTGCTATTGATTTTATTTGATTTTTTTCAATAAAATTATTTATTATATCTGCTTTAAATTGTGCTAATTCATTATAGCTTCCTGAACCAGAATTTTGCCCTTTCATATATCTGTCATTCCAATATTTTTTTGAGTTAAACATTATATATATATAATATTTTAGTTCGTATAGTATTAATTATAAATTATCAGCAGTTAAATACTATTTATCTAATCCTAAAATAAAGTAAAGAGATGTAAAATATTCTGGATAAAAGTTAATGATTGGCGAGAAGAAGATATATTTACATTTAATGAGATACAAAATGAATTAGTAATATAAAGTTGGTAACTATAAATATATTAATTCAACTTATCAAAAAGTAAACTAATGTATCTAGTCAATTTCCTTTTTATTTATTACTAAATTATTTAAATAGATTTAAAAAAAAATTATTAGTTATAATTATATCAAATATGCAAATCTTCGTTAAAACTCTTACTGGTAAAACTATTACTTTAGAAGTAGAACCCTCAGATTCTATTGAAAACGTTAAAGCGAAAATTCAAGATAAAGAAGGAATCCCACCTGACCAACAACGACTTATTTTCGCAGGGAAACAATTAGAAGACGGTAGAACCCTTTCTGATTATAATATCCAAAAAGAAAGCACTTTACATCTTGTACTAAGACTCCGTTAAGAAGGAATTTAATGAATATTGTTTCCATTATAGTAATCTAATATTGTTTCCATTATAGTAATTTAATATTGTTTCCATTATAGTAATCTAATATTGTTTCCATTATAGTAATCTAATATCTCTTTGGCAATAGATAATTTATCTAAAGTGGTAAGTATTAAACTTATTTAAAAAATGAAATAAAAATATTATTATGTCTTCTATATGTATTTATTCATTAGGTTCATATTATAAAAATTATGGCACTATTATTAGATATGAATTATTAAAAAAAGATAATATAATGATTATAGGTGGTTCTCAAAACGAATTTAATTTAATTAGTAATAGTAAATATTTTTTACCGTATAAATCTCAAAAAATATTTGGTAGTAATGGATTAATATTTGAAGATATTTATGAAAAGGTTGGTAACCCTATAAAAATTGATACCATTGATAAATGGAAATTATATTTTGAAAATAACTATAAATATTTTGATGATATTGAAAATAAACCTAATAATCCAATAGATAATTTTAGATGTATGATTAATAATGGTGGTTATGATATTTTATGGAAAGTTAAAAAAATAAAACAAATAACATTAGAAAAAAAAAAATTAAGTAGTTTACCATATAGGTCTCGTATATCAAAAATATCTATTGATAATAAAAATTATTCATTAATAGAAAAATTAATTAAAGGATTATAAAGGTGACACCTTGAACTCGTATCTAGTCCAATTTAACACTTGAACTCGTATCTAGTCCAATTTAACACTTGAACTCGTCCATTTCCTCTCGCATAAAGTACATGAATACAAGAAAGCCATATCTTGCATATTATATTTAATATAAATTACTTCTTTTTTTGTTCCTTCTGTATTAGATTTACAATCGTCATATGGACATTTAATATCTTTAATTCTTGGAAGTGTAGGGTCTTTAAACATATTTTTATTTATAAAAGTTTTATAAGAATAATTCTTAATCTGATAATTCTGCTTATAAACACAATTTCTATTTTTTTCATCTGGGTTTAAATCTTTAATGGAATATTCTTCCCCACAAAGTTTACAATGATAAATAAGATTACTATCATCATCTATTTTAATGTATAGCATATTGTCGTCATTATTACAGAAAAACATTATTATATAATATATATTTATTATTTAAATAATTTCAATTTTATTTATTCTTTTAATTTTCTTTTATTATTTATATAATTCTTCATATTTAGAAAATAAAATTAGCATTTCTTCATATATAGTAGAATAGTCTAATTTTGCCGACATATTATACAATTTTAAATTTCTTATTTCTCCATCATTTTCCATTCTTTTTTCAATAAATTTTCTATACTTTTCAAAATTTTGAACATAATGTTTTATCATAATATCTTTAAAGTCCTCAAATCCTGATGGTGTTGTATTTATCATTTGCAAAACACCTACTTTTAAATTAAAAAATTCAATCATATCATTATAAGTTTTACATTTTTCACCTTCTTCTTTTTCCCAACCAGGTTCATTTTGTATTGGTTTTTCATTCAATATAGATTGTATAGAAAGTAAAACACTAGATAACGTACAACAAGTTGTCCAACCAGGTCCCGCCCATGTATTTAAAAGAGAAATACACACTTTACCATTTTTATATAAATTAGGATTAAATCTTACTTGGTTATTTAGAGTCATAAAAATTGCTTTAGGGGGGTCCATAGGATAACTCTTTGGGAAAGTTAAATCTAAAAAATAAAACCCACCTTCATATGGAGTGTCGTCTGGTCCTATAATAAGTGCTTTAATATTATAAATATCCTTCTCATCAGTACTAACATAAATATTATTCTTATCTAAATTAGATGATTTAATAATTTTTAGGTCTGAAATAATCCTTTTAACTGATAAATTACTCATCTATTTATTGTTAATTATTATATTTAATATTAAATTTAATGTTTAAATATTCTAATTATTTTTTATATTTAATTAATTCCCATTATAAAAATAGATTAGTTTAATGTTATGTAGTATATGCCTTATTCATTTAAGTATTTAACAAATAAAAAATTGATAAATTAATATTTAAAATTTTTTTATAATAATATATAAATGTCTCAGAATAAAATGAATTTTAAAACAATTTTAGAATTTCTGGAAAATAAAAAAATAAAAGATAAATTGGATAAAAATATAACTCATACATCATTGGGTGAGAAAAGTTTGGATATTTATCCTGCTAAATATAGAATTTATAAGGAAAATAAGGAAGAATTCTATAAACTCTATACAAAGTGGATTTTTACATACGATGAAGAACAGCATTTGACTGAAGTCCATAATCCCGAATTATGCTGCGTTCTTATTGATTTAGATTTCAGGTGGCCCGCTAAAGACGGAGAAAAAAGAAAATACAATTTAGAAAATATAGAGTTTCTTCTTACCAAGTATATGTTTTATTTGGATAAATATTTAAAAATAGATGATAATCAAAAAGATTCATTTATACTGGAGAAAACTATACCTATAATTGATCCTAAGAATCCCGAAATTATGAAAGATGGGATTCATATTATGTTACCACATATCGTATGTAAATACAATGTTCTTCATTTAGTAAGAGAAGAAATTATTAAAGACCAGGAAGTTGGGGATTATTTTAAGGATTTGGGTTTTACTAATTCTATAGATGATATTGTGGATAAAGCAGTTATCCAGCGAAATAATTGGTTTTTGTATGGTAGTTCAAAACCTGGTAAGGAAGCGTATAAATTAACTAATATTTTAAATAATGGGGTAAATGTATTAGATAAAAAGAATTATTCTAATATAGAACTCGTTAAATTGTTATCAATTAATAGTGAAGAAAATTTAAAAACACCATGTCAAGTTTTAGATGATGAATTGTTAAAGATTGAATATGAATCTAATTTTGGGAAACCTAAAAAGAAGAGCAATAAAAACCCTAAAATTAATAAGACTACAATTGAAAATTTAGATAAAATTAGGCAACTAGTATCAATTCTTTCTCCTACAAGAGCAGATAGTTTTGAATCATGGATTCGCGTGGGTTGGTGTCTTCATAATATAGATTACTCTTTATTGGATTCTTGGATAGATTTCTCAATGAATTCGGCAAAATATGAAGAGGGTGCGTGTGAAGATAAATGGTATTCTATGACAGATACGGGATTATCATTGGGTAGTTTATATCGGTGGGCTAGAGAGGATAATATTGCTGAATACAAAGCAATTATTAGTAATAATCTCCAGAATTTTATTCTATCAAGTTTGAATAAATCCCATCATGATATTGCTAAAGTAATCTATGATATGTTTAAACACGAATTTAAGTGTGTTTCTAATAGGAATAAAACTTGGTATCAATTCTCAAATCATAGATGGAATGAGATAGATAATGCGGTAGAATTAAAGAAAAAAATTTCAGAAGAAGTGGTTGATGAATATTGTTCTTATGCCAATAGTCTGGATGTTAAAATAAAAGAATTGAGTGGAGACCCTGGTCAACAAGAATTATTCATTAAACGGGCACAAACGGCATTATCTATATCTCTACAATTAAGAAATGAACCATTTAAAAATCATATTATTAGCGCTTGCGCGGTTCTTTTCCACGATAAAACTTTTTATGAGAGATTGGATAGTAATGTTGACCTAATTGGATTTGAAAATGGTGTATATGACTTAGATAAAATGGAATTTCGGGATGGATTACCAGAAGATTATATATCATTTTCAACTGGTATAGAATATAGAGAAATAGAAGAAACTGATGAATTAGTTAAAAATGTCCACGAATTCTTAGAACAAGTTCTACCTATTCCAGCAGTAAAACAATATGTCCTCCAAGTTCTCAGTAGTATGTTAAGCGGAAAAACAGGTGATGAAAAGTTTCATATTTGGACAGGATGTGGAGGTAATGGTAAATCTAAATTAATAGAATTATTTGAAAATGCCTTCGGGGACTATTGTGGTAATATGCCCGTAACACTAATTACAGGTAAAAGAGCATCATCCAACGCATGTACTCCAGAACTTGTTAAAAATAAAGGAAAACGATTTATTACTCTACAAGAACCTGAGGAAAATGAAACAATTAATGTGGGTGCTATGAAGGAATTGACAGGTGGTGATAAAATCCAAGCACGTGGTCTTTTTAAAGACCCTATTGAATTTAAACCTCAGTGGACACCTATTATGACTTGTAATGTTTTACCACCAATGTCTGGAAATGATAATGGTGTATGGAGGAGAACTCGCGTTTCAGAATTTATTGCTAGATTTGTTGACCCAGAAGATTTAGATGAAGATATTCCATATCAATTTCCAATTGATTACGATTTAAGTACCAAATTAAAGGAATGGCCAGAAGCATTTATGTCTATTCTTATTAGGGAATATACCAAGTATAAAGTAACTGGATTAATTGAATGCGACGAAGTCAAGGTAAACACTAAGGCATATAAACAGGATAGTGATGTGTTTCTCCAATTTATGAACGAAACTATTGAGAAAGATGTTAGTAGTCAAATATTTGTTACTGACGGATACTTCTTATTTAAAGAATGGTATAAGACAACTGGGGCCAATTCTAATATCCCACAAAAGAAAGAATTTATCAAAAATATGAATAATAAATATGGTAAACATAATAGTAAAAATTATTGGAAAGGTGTTAAATTTGTTAAAAAAGAGAATGATGAAGAAGAAGATTAATGAAAATTTATATTAATTCTTATAACAATTTATATATTAATGAAATAATAATAATAATACATAACAATACTAGGGTTATTCTATGAATATTATACATATATTTTATCCATTTATTGTATCTATCTATTTTAATAGAAAGTAATTCACTACCTCTTAGAAGAGTTACTTCTTGCTGTTTATCTAAAATATTTTTATCTATATCTTCATAAAGTTTATTAAATTCTTTTTTATTAGTGTTTAATTTTTTTACATTACAATTAAAATTTACAGTATTATCATCAAACTTACTTAATAACTCACTTAATGGCATACCCGATTCCAAATTAAAAGATTCACTTGGACAATCTGTCATTTAAATTACTATGAGATTATTTATTCGCTAATTTAAAAAAAAGAATAACAAGGATTATTACTGCTATAATAGGTATCATTATTTTATGACCCAAATATACTTTTTTTAACCACTGTTTATGTGTATTTATTTTTTCAATTAAGACATCTACACCTCTAGTATATGTAAGATTATTAATATTAGTATCATTCGTATTATTATTTTTGAGTTTATTAACGTCAATATTTTTATAAAATTCTTCTATATTATGTTTTCGTTGTTTTAATTTACTATTCATAATTCCTTCTTTTTCATAAATATCTAGTAGTTTTTTTAATTCAATTGCCATATTAAATTATATACATAAAAAAAATATAATCCAATTTCTTATAAAATTTAAATTAAATTAATTTCTTATAAAATTTAAATTAATTTCTTATAAAATTTAAATTATCCAAATAATTACGTATCATAGTTCCTTTAAAATTATCATTATACTCTACATCTCCTTTTAAATAATTCTTCCTATAATAATTCTTCCATCCAGTTTCATCACTTTTTTTTGTTATTTTTATTAATTCACTTTCGGGTTCTGTCCTAAAAATATCTATAGATTCTACAAATTTACTGGCAAATTTTTCATTTAAATTCTTATTCATTAAAAAACAAATAAGAAATAATACCAAAATAAAAACTAAAAAATTAATATTTGTTTTTACCATTTATATTTTAATAATATTTTAATCTTAGAAAAATTATATTTTAATCTTAGAAAAATTATATTTTAAATATATAATGTGTATACATACTTTAAATTCTATAGATACTTTATATAATAAAATAGACAATATTAGATATAGAATTTATAATTATGGATGTGAATTATGTTGCTGTTTCAAGAAAGAATTAAAAAGGAAAAAATCAGACGAAATAATGCAGATTTTAAATCCATATTATAATCCTAATATTTATAATACAAATCCTAATATTTTTAATCCCCATCCTAATATTTTTAATCCCCATCCTAATATTTTTAATCCCCATACAAATAATCATAAAGAGGATATTTTTGAATTACAAGAGGTAATAGTAATTCCAAATAAAGTAATTGAAAAACAACCTCTAGACTTGGCAACCCCTCTAGACTTGGCAACCCCTTTAGACTTGGCAACCCCTTTAGACTTGGCAACCCCTTTAGACTTTGGAAAAAATCCTATACATAAAATTGAGACTAACGAGAATATAAAATTACGCAATATACTTTTTAAAAAAAATTTACAAGAGGATAAAGATGAAATAAAACATACATTAAGTGATATCCCCGAAGATATTACAGATGAAGCTTTATTTTTTGAAAATTTAGAAGAAGAATTTAAACAAAAAATGAGAAAACCAATTAAAATTATTGAAACGGATAGTTCGGATGATAATTGGGATATACTAACATAATTTTAATGGTGTAAGTTTTAACAATTTCATTAAATTTTTTTATAATATAATATTAGAGATGATATTTGAATATTTTTTAATTATATTATTATTATTTACAATTGTTTTGGTAAATAAACCGAAAAATAGTGTTTTGGTAAATAAACCGAAAAACAATCAGGTAGAACACTTTTCCACTGGAAATTTTAAAATGTGCGATGAAAGAGATTGTAAATGTCTTAAATTAAAAACTGCTCCAGATGGAACTTGTACCGATAAAAACATTCCTAAAATCCCTTTAGTCCCAGATTATAAAGATAATTTTTTTTATAATAAAAGTGCTTTAAATAATATAAAATATCCAAAAAAAAGAAAATATGATATACTAGTTTTTGTGGGGGAACATATGAAGAATAAAACCACACCATTTAATAAAAAAATTCCAGAAGTATTAGAGACTTCTTTTAAAACAGATTATAGTATTTATAGTAATGATGAATCCACTATGGAATTATATGAAATTTATGAACGAGCTATAGATATTATATCATATTTTGATAATAAAACTAAACCATATATGAAATATTTGATTCTTAATGCCAATAATATTTCTAAAGATAGAAAGATTATGAAAACTTTTGGTATAGATATTAAGAAAGTGCCATCCATTTATATTTATAATGAATCAACCAAAGAATTAAAAAGATTTTTACTTAAAAAATTTAAATTAGAAAAACAATGCGATATTTTAGAAAGACTTCTTATTTTTATTGCTAACGGAGATTGTGGATTTCTTTCATATTTAAATTTCTTACACGACCCATTCTATGGAATGAAATATGAATATCATGGACCTGAAGAAAAATGGAGACCAAATATTATTACCGGAAGTTCTCCGTTACCACCAGGAACAGGAATGTGTAGTTTAATTGATTTGGATAATGTCCCAGAAGATTATAAATGTAAAAAACTTCAGTTATAAATATAAAAACTTCAGTTATAAATATAAAAAACTTCAGTTATAAATATAAAAAACTTCAGTTATAAATATAAAAAACTTCAGTTATAAATNTAAAAAACTTCAGTTATAACTTTTCTAATCTAATCTAATAATTATATAAATTATAAAATTATAATATGTATAATTATTAATATGTATAAATACGTAGGTTTAATAATTTTAGTTTGTATTCTATATATTTTAACTAAAAAAAATAAAGATTTTTATACAGATTATTTACAAAGTCCTATTTATACAGAAAATAATAATCCTATATGGAGTGGTGGTGTCAATGATGCCGACGACCCAATTTATTTTAAAAATCTTATTAAAAATACAGACTTAACAATAACAAATTATGCTAATTTATATACAAATGAAGTTCCTGAATTAATTTTTGAATCTTGGTCGGCGTGTCCAAATTTATATAATCTTTTTAATAATCTTATTAATGATACTTTGGAGGGAGAGGGACAAGAAGGAATTAAATTTAGAAATGATTGTGAAAAACTATTTTATAATTCATCTTTTTTTATAAGGATAGAACATCCTATTATAAAGATTAAGAGAGATGATATAAAAGATGATATAAAAGATGATATTAGTCCGTCGCCAACTGGAAATAGTTCCATACAAAATGGACAAGATTTTAAATTTGTTATAGATGGAACTCATGATTTAAAATATAATAAAGAAAAGAAAGATGGGGTAGGCGAATTTTGTAATGATGAGATGGGAATTAAACAAATTAATTTTGGTGTAAAGTCAGATTTTACTATGGAAGATATCTTTAGATTTGTGGACTTTGGTTATACTCAATTATGTTTTGGTATGATTTATATTGAACATATGAAATTATTAAGTAATCATTATAGAGTTTTACCGTGTCCTAATAAGAAAGGTAGTTTTTTTATTCTTCCTGAGAGAATCCGCCACCAAGTTTCAAAAGAAGGTAAATATTATACTAGAGCGAAATGTACTAGTTGTAGTTTGAATATTATTGTATTATTTGGAACACACTTTCCTGAGAAGTTCGATTACATTTATAAATCTGGAACAATTTGTCAATCTCAGTCACTTTATAANAATTAATTTATTCTATACAAAATTATTAAAATTAATTTATTCTATACAAAATTATTAAAATTAATTTATTCTATACAAAATTATTAAAATTAATTTATTAGATTAAAATAATGATAAGGATTATTATTATTTTAATAATTATTTTTTTAATAAAAAATTTTTGTATTAAAGAACAATTTTCAAATGGTTATCTTGATAGTGGAATGTTAAGTAAATTAACTATACACGGAACTAATATGACCGAGAAGAAACCGCTTCTAACACTTTATTTTAATAGAAATGAACCAAATTGTAAATATTTTTATGATTATTTTTCTTATAATTATGGCTCTATATCTCCAACAGAATCTCCATTAAGATTTCAAGATGATGAACAATATTCTGGTAAAAAACAACCGTGGAATCAATTAAAGGAACTTTATGTTGCTGATACAGATGCCCTTATTAATCCTACATTTCTAAATATAGAGGAAATAGAAGTAGATGAATATAACTTTGCTGATTTTAATAATTTACCAGCACATAATATATCTAATAAAAAAAATGCTAAACAATACTATCGACAAGAAGACTTTTTAGAGAAATTACCATTCGTAACATTATCATTTTTTAAGCATAAAGATAAAAATGAAATAGATGACATAATAACACAAAATAAAAAAATTTATGACGCTAAAAAGGCAGAAGCACCTGTAGATTCATACTCAGAAGAAACTCTAGACTATATGTATAAAAAATTACAAACAATTCAAAAGAGTAATTTATATACAATAAGATATGAAGGATTATATTCACCTAATAATAGAGTTATCAAAACAGCATATAATAATTTAATAACTTTTATAGAAAAAACTTTTAAAGAATATTTATATACTAATAGTGAGCCATCTCATATAAATAGAATTGGTGATGAGTGGAGGAGTAATCATACGTTTACTGATCAAACTACATTAAAAAAATGTAGTAAATGTTCAGAATATACAAAATTTAATTAATTATTTCATTTAATTAATTATTTCATTTAATTAATTATTTCATTTAATTAATTATTTCATCAATCTTATAAAATAATTCTTCTTTAGTTTTATTATTTTCAATTTGACAATTAAATTCGTAATCATCTAATTCTTTTTCCGATATATGCTCACTAAACTCTCGACTTCTATATTTATCACTATATATCTTAATAAAATATGAATCTAATTTTTTTAGATAGTCATATTCATGTTTAAATCGTAAATCTGAAATTACAACTTTTAAATTTGGATTTTCTTTTAATTTTTTAAAATACCAATTTTCAAAAACTCTAACCCATATAGTTCTATCTCCATCGTGTTTGAATAATCCTGGGAAATATTTAGGAAATTCAAATTGGGCTATATCAGTACCAAACTTTTGGAAAAAATCTCTTGGAGCAATACCCCAAAATGTATCATCAACTTCTTTTAAACACCCATTCAATTGGTCATCAGAAAAACCAAATATAATTTTACCTATTTCTTTGATGGGATCCGCAAATCCATAGTTAATAAATCCATATTTTTCACACATATAATTTGCTACCGTATCCTTACCAGACCCCTTTTTACCAGACAATGCTATTATCATTAACTAATAACTTTTTAGAAAAAAGTTAAGTCAAAAATAATAATAACTTTAAAGAAAAAGTTAAATAGAATATAATACTAAAAAGGCACTTAAATTTTAAATTATTTAAATTATTATATTCTATTTAACTTTTTCTAAAAAGTTATTATTATTTTTGACTTAACTTTTTTCTGTTTATAAATCTACGATTTCGTCAAAAAGTTATTTTTGACTTAACTTTTTTCTGTTTATAAATCTACGATTTCGTCAAAAAGTTATTTTTTGACTTAACTTTTTTCTAAAAAGTTAATATGGATTGGAAATTCTATGTTATTTATAATAATAATTATAGTTATGCTGGAGTAACACCAGATTTAGGAAGACGTATAAGAAAACATAACCAGGAAATATCTGGTGGGGCGAAATATACTAAAATGATTGGTCCGGGGTGGCAATATTTGTGTCAGGTTCATGGATTTAAGAATAAAATAGACGCACTAAAATTTGAGTGGTCAGTTAAACATTGTGCTCCTAGAAAAAATGTAGGAATAGTAAATAGGGTTAAGAAACTAATAACAACATTAAATAAGGAATATTGGACTACTAAATCACCAAGTTCTATAAATTATCCTTTAAAATTAATATGGATAGATATTACCTTTATTCCAGATAAAGTTGAATTGCCTGATTATATAGACCAGGAGGTTAATATAGACCAAGAGGTTAATATAGACCAAGAGGTTAATATAGACCAAGAGGTTAATATAGACCAAGAGGTTAATATAGACCAAGAGGTTAATATAGACCAAGACGTCAAAATTTAATACGGAAGGAATTGAAAAAATTTATATATTTAGATTTCAAATGAATAAAACTAAGAACTCGTTAGGAGAAACTATATATAATAATTTAGTAAAGTTCTATCCAAATACTTCATTGGGTATTAATTCAGAAGATGTTGTTGGTATTTTAGAAAAGGCGAATATAACCAAAGAAAATGTTAAAAAAGAAGAAATTACAAAAATTATTAAGGTTTTAAGAAACCATATAGAAGAATCATTTAAAAAAATTAAAGAAACTGTTAAAGAACCTTTTAAAGAACCAGTTGAAGAAAAAAAGAGATTTCCTGAAATGGAAAAAGTAAATACCGACCATTCAAAAGTTAATATAGAATATTATAATAATTTAGAAAAAGTAAGACAGCAAGATATTACAATAAATAATAAGAAAGATATACCAGATTTAATAGAAAGACAAAAAATTAAAGAGGAAATATGTAATTCATATATTATAGTGGAGAGTCAATCTAGAAACCAGGAGAAATATAGTAATCCGTCTGAATATATGGTAGAATTTAGTACTAATAATGATGACGAACAATCTTTTTCTATACAAATACCTAGAGATTTAAATAATATAAAATCTGTAGAATTACAAGAATGTATAATAAATGATAATCTATTTAATGGTGATTATTATATTAATTTGGAAGTTGATGAGGTAGGTGGAAATATTTCATCGAACAATACTAGTTTGAGAAAAACATTTACTAGATTAACAGAATTTAACTTATATGAAAATCATAAAGGAAAGTTTAGAGTTTATAAAATACCAGAAGATTCTATAAAACTTTTTAAACCAGAAAAAAACTTTTCGTCAATTTCTATAAGATTAAAGAATTCTAAAGGGGACTTATTGGTATTTAATAGAGAACAAGATGATATAGAACCATTATTAAATAGTTTTAAGTTTAAATTTTCGAAGATAGAAAAAAGTATGGATAATTCTTTATTTATTTAGACTTTATTCAGACATAAGTTCTTCCCATTCCTTAAGAGTTTCTTGGTCTTCAAAAAGAATATCACTTCTTTCTTTAAGAAGATTAACTTGATTATCGTAAAAATCTTTATCATTAAGGAGTCTTGTGGTAATATCAACATATTCTTCCATATTATTAGCAATCATTTCATCCATATCCATTTTTTTATAGAAACCATAGGTAAATCTCCCATTTATTCGTATGGATGGTTGGGTCACTAATGGTTTGAATAAAGAGAAGGATTCTAATGAGGAATTACAACCTCCAAAAGGATATGGGTCAATTAGGACATCTGCGCATTTCATAAGGTTACAGAAGTTTTGGTGGGATTGACTAAGAACAAATTTAACTCTAGATAATACTCCAAAATATTTAGGATGATTTTTGAGAACTTTATCCCATCTTTCATACATTTTATTTTTTCGTTCATTATGTAATAAAACTATACTGGCATTAGGATTTTTGAATAATATTTCAAAAATGTATAAATCAAAATCTGGATGTATTTTAAATAAACTCTGTGGACATAAAATTATCTTTTCATAATTAGATAAACCATAAAAACTTCTAGTATTCATTAAATTATATTTTTTAGTAGGATTAACGTAGCAAGTACACATACCATTTTGTAAAATTAACTTTTCAGTATAATGTTTTGAAGATTCTTCATAAGGTAATTCATATAGTTTAGAACTTACAAAATAGTCTATTTCTTTGTAACCTGAGGTATCACTATGTCCCCAAGTGTTATATTGTTTATTTGCCATTCTAAAATGAGCTAAATTAGTAACTTTACCATCCATACCTATTTCACAAAAAACTAATTTATCTAAATTTAAATCTCTTATTGTTTTTATATAATTATATAATGAATTATTACCTAACACTATTTTTTTAGTATTTTTGTATATATTTTCTTTACCTATCATAATATTATTAAAAGTTATTAAATAAACTTCGAAGTCTTCATTATCTGATAAATACTTTATGACTTGGTGTCTATCTTTAAAAACTGAATGGTTTCTAGTTAAAAAATCTGATATAAAACCTATTCTTTTTTTAGGTGCTTCTTTTTTTTTATAAACAAAAATATTTTCGGTATCATTAAAATGATTTTTTAAGCAATTATCGCGCACGTTTACTATATTTTTAAATAAGTTACCATTTGAAATACCATGATACGAATATTTAAAATTACTTATATTTAAAATTATATTTTTTTTTTTAAATTCATCTTCCAAAAACCCCCAATTATTTAATATAGTATCTGTTAAAATTTTTAAATTTTTTCTCTTTAAAAGAATATCATTAGTAGATAACATACAATCTGATAAAGATTGGATTGAATTCCATATTAAAGTAGGATACTCTTTAAAAGTGTGTAATAGTTTAGTTTCTGGAATATTTTCCATTTGTTCTAAATTAACGCCCAAAAAATCATTCATCTTATTTATTATTTTTTGTTTTACTATTTCTGAATCAATCAATTCAAATCTATTATGTAAAAATAAAAGCACGGAAGCATAAATATTTTTTTCATCATTTTGAGTATTAATATTCTTAATCAAACCATAATCTAATGAAATTGTATCTAAATTATTAATAAGGAATTTTAAAAAGATATTATCGTTGTATATATCTATTTCACTTACTAAAAAATTAAATAAATAAAGTATATAAATCATTTTTATCACTTCAATATTTGTTAGTTTTTTATCAATCAAATTTTTAAAAAAATCTGTTATTTTTTCCAATACAATATTTTCAAGTTTATGATATTTTAAAATAATACAAACATTAAAAATTTCATCTACATTATCAAAATTAATTAGGTCTAATAAAGGTTTTACCTCCTCTGGTTTAATATGATAATTTATTTTATCCAATAATGAAAACGTTTTATATATATAAGAAGCATTGGAATATAATCTATTTTTTATCACAAAGTTAATTAAAAAACAACATTCGTCATATAATTTTTTTTCATATAATTCTTCTATTATTTCTTTATTAAAATCTGTTAGTTTTAATGTATCTATTTTTGTAGGTTTATTTGGTTGGTCTATTATAAGCGAATTATTAATATAGGTGTATATAAATCTACCCAAATTATACATATATTCATCTAAATTATTTGATTCAATATTTATAAATTTAAGATAAATAATTGATATTTTTATTATTCTACAATTATCATTACCGTTTAGAATATTTTTATTCAAATTATTTAAAATCTTTTGTAGATATATTTCATTATTTAAAAAATAAACATCAAAATTATAATCTATATTATTCACAATAAAATTTATACTATCTTTATTGTAGGGTAATGTTTCTACAGTCATATTTATTCTATCTACATTTACTTTTTTGTCACTCAAAATAAACATTTTATTTTTATTATTATTGTATGGTAATTTTTCAATATAACTAATTATTTTTTCATATTCCCCATAAATAATAAAACAAGATAATTTTTCTTTATTTAATTCATTATAAATAAGTCTAACAGTAGAAATATTATCGTCTATTAAATCATTATTAATATAATTAAGGTAACTTGTATAAATATTATCTAATTCTAATAATTTCTTTAAATTTGTAAAATTTTTTAGTAAAATATCACCTTTAGATAAAACTAATTTATTCATAGTTACTGTATAAGAGCATAAATTTTTATTTGAAATCAAATCATATTGAATATCGTAAAAAAAATCTAATGTATTCTTTATTTCT
>JGI20153J14295_10000356_pt1 | contig 38742 bp, 32 predicted proteins | sample COG_03_FD_14295 | JGI IMG/M metagenome (IMG submission 14295) | reverse complement strand
TACGTTTTTTAGTCGTAGAACCTTTTTTAGATCTTGATTTTCTAGATGTTTTAGATTTAGATTTTCTAGCACGTCTTTTTTTAGCACCGCCAACTAAGGTTTTGTCAGCTACAGTACCACCTTTTTGTGATTTACGTGATTTTCTACGTTTTTTAGTCGTAGAAACTTTTTTAGATCTTGATTTTTTAGATTTTTTAGATTTTCTAACACCCGCTTTTGCTCTCCTCGCTCCATATTTACCTTGGTCGTCAGTAATATATTTATTAACAAAAGCAAGATCTTTGTTTTCTTTAATAATTTTCATTAATCCAACCATATTCACATCAGTATCGGTTTGATTATCATCTGTTTTAGATCTAACAGAGAAATTATCTTCAGCAGTTTGTTTTACAGTAATACTAAAAAACTTGCTATCACCTACTTTATTCAAATAGTGAAATGAAAGACCTTTTTTACCATCCATCAAGTCTTCTTTGATGGAGTGTTTCACCCCTTTGATAAGTTTAGAAAAACTTTGGGAATGACGATAGACTAATGTACTTGGTTCTGAACTCTTATTATCAGTACTCATATATATTATAAATTAGAAAATAATTATTTATATAATTATTTTTAAATATTTTTTTTAAACGTTTTCTGATAAAAATTCTAATTGATAATCTGACAATTTATATTTTTCTATAAAATTTAGATGATTATTTTTATCTTCTAATGAGAAATCAGATGGGCGAATTATACTCCAATCAGTATTTTCTTCTATAATATTTAATTTATTATAAATAACACCAACTAATGCACTACACCAAAATCTATCTTTATGTTTAGGTGTTAAATTAATTCTAAATAAGGCTTCAATCCAATCAAGTGGATTGATATCATAATGTTTATTATAAACAATATCGTGTACTTTTAATAGTTTTTCATCTGTGAATGTAGCTTCATAAACTTCATCAGTACATATTAGTTTTCTTACATAAGCTGTACCATTATTATCTTTTAAAAATTGTTCAATTGGTGTTATTTGTACACCAAGTTTTACTTTATTATCTTGTGGGTCAGGTTCACCTTCCCACCCAGACTCCCAAACAAAAATACCCTTAAACTGTTCTCTTGGTAATTTTACTTTATCTGCTACAAAATATGGATCTTTTAATATCATACCAACATGACTAAATTTACTACTAGTAAAAAATTTAATTGCTTTAGATAAACAACTTAATGGAAAACCTCTTTGAGGATTCATTAAAATAATATCTCCGGTTCTTAAATTATTCAAAATGTCTGATCTTGAATTAAGTGTTTTGTACATTTAATATTATTATATTATTTATCTTTAAGTTTTTTAAAATTAGTATTTATACCTAAAATACGAGGATAAATATAAATAGACGTTTTAAATTTATATTACTAATTTAAAAGCCATAAAAGTTCTCGAGTTAAAACATGATGAATATTTTTTAACTAATATCGTACATTCGCCGACCCAATAAAAAATATATTAATAAATATGAAAATAGATATAATAAAATACATTTTTTGTATATACAATTATTATATAATATTAGGAAATTTAAACTATTTATATTTTATTATTTAACAATTTTCATATATATATATATAATATGAATTGTTTTTCTTTAAAAAATAATAATAAACAATTATTTACTTGTTATTGGGGTGGTTATTTTGATAATAATAAACAATATCCACAAACATTAGATATGGTACCGAATTTTATTGATATTGTAATATTAGCTTTTGTTGGTCCAATTAAAAATTCACAAGTAGAAACAACATTCTTATGTTCTAATTATTCTGCTAATACAATTAAATTGTGGATTAAAAAAGTTCAACAAAGAGGAATTAAAGTTTATATTAGTATTTTAGATACTCCTGATACACACTGGGATGCTATTGATTTAGATATATTTGCAAAAAGTTTAAATGAATTAATAGTAGATTGGAATTTAGATGGCGTAGATATTGATGCGGAATCTGGAATGAATTCCGAAAATTATGTTAATACTTTTATTAATTTAATTAATTCAGTAAAAACAGAAATTGGAAAATTACCATTAATATATACTTGTTATATGGGAACAGATGGACCCGATGGAGATATATTAAGAGCAACAAAAGATAAACTTGATTATATTCAACTAATGGCATATTTTTTTGATTATAATAGTATGATTATGTTATATAACGATTATAAAAAAATTATGAATGATAATATTATTATTGGTGTTAAAGCAGGTGAACCGGATATTACTAATTTAGATGAAGTTAAAAAATTATGTTTATGGAATACAAATAAAAAAGGAATGATGTTATGGACATTTAATAGAGATACTCCACAATATACAAATAAACCATTATTTAGTTGGTTACACGTGATTAATGATAATTTAAATTTAAGTAAAATAAATTATGTAATTAAATATATCAAGATAAACTTGAATATATAAATAATTTAAAGACCTTTTTTATATTTATAATAAAATGCGAGTATCTATTAAATCAAAAAATCTTCCTAATAGATCAAACGGAGATCAATATTTTTATATAGACGATTTTAACCAAGTTGATGAAAAAGTATGTCTACAATACGATAAATTGAATGAAAAAATTTACTTGGAACAATTAAAATTGTTCAATCAAATTACTAAAAAAATTAAAATGTCAAATATAAGAATTATAGAACAGCCACCTGCTCCTATTCGACCAAATAATTATGAAAAATTAATTTTATGGAGAAAAAGACACGAAAGACTAAGTGTTGAAGATCAAACTGTTTCTATATTATATCTTTTATCAAAAAATATTAAAATTAAATTACCAAATATGTATGACGATGGTATAGAACCATATAATGCTATTAAAAAAAGTAATGACATTTCATCCCAATCAAGAGAAGATAAATATATTGTTGCAAAACATTTTGTTGAAAAAAAATTTATTGAAAATATAATTGTTGATGATGAGTCTGATGAATTATTAGGTTTTAATTTTTTAAATAGAGAAACATCAACAGATAACACTGAAGATGATAATAATATTGATAATACTAAAATGATTTGTAAACATCCGGAACATCATCACATTGAAGAGAAAGTTGACCATTTTAATAACTTTGAGAGGGAAAAACGTAGTTTCAGAAAAAATAGTTCCAGAAGAAAAAAATATAAAAGTACGAGTTTATATCCAAACTTAGATGAAAACAAATCACATATGAATATTAATTTAGATAGAGAAAAAGAGAATTACTTTAATCGTTTTAGCCATTCAAAAATGTTTATGCCAAATAATTATCCAGAACCAAGTGCTCCACCATCGCCACCTACATATAATTAAATACCAATTGTATTTTTATACTTATTAACGGTCAATTCGTTATTTTCTATATTAATGTTCGATTTTAATTTATTAAACATTTCCATTTTATTATAAGATATATTTGTATTACAATTTTTTATTGAGTCTTGTTTAGTATTTTTAATCGCTTTATTATTTTTATCAATGTGAATTAATTTTAAATTATATTTTACTGCTCTATTTATTAAATCGGTATCTTGATATCCCATAGGATAAAAAGATTCATCATAACCACCTAATTTTATAAAATTATTTTTTAATAAAGAAATTCTTCCAAAAGTACCACTACCATATATATTTTTTGATTGTGATAAAATGATATTATAATTATTTTCTTTGAAAATGTTTATAATAAAATCACCTCCGTTTTCTCCAATATAATTGTCACAATCAAGATTAACTACTATTTTTCCAGTTGCTAAATTATGAGCAGTATTTTTAGCAATAGATGCGTGCCAAAATTTTAATCGATCGATAATATTGTATTTTAATTGTTTAGTATCTAAATACCTCTTAAACTCATTATTGTCTAAAATGTATTCTTTTAAACCGTCTGAACTATTAAAATCTACTAATATAAATTCTACACTTTGGTTATTATTATGTTTTAAATTAGTTAATAATGTTTGTGATATTTGATGTAATCTATTCATACAAGTAATACAAAATGATAATTCCATTAAAATTAATGAAAATATATTTTTAAAAGAAAATTTACTCCTTTCACAAACCATAGGCATGCATAAGCAAAAAATCATCTGTATACAACATATATACTAGATTTTTGTCACCATATTCACGTGGCTGGTAATAAAATGACGCTTTACTTTTTAAATAATAGTAATCAATTATATCGTCCTTAAGATGCTTGATACGGGTGTGATCAAAATCACGGCCTTCGTACATCTCGTCATATCCAACTTGACGCATTGTATCCATTATATTTTCGTACCAAAAAGTGAAATATTGAGCTGTCTTCATGTTCTCTTCTCGGTAATCTTTCTGATCTATATCCTGAACAACGCAATCAGAATGAACTGATGAAAAGGCATCAGAGATTGTGTAGGTATAATCACGACGGTGTCGTTTTTCCTTCGTTCCTTTGGCCTTTGCCTTTGCCTTTGCCTTTGCCTTTGCCTTCGCTTTTTGACGTTTCTTTTCTTGTGAACTACAGTTCTTTCGAACACTCTTTGTCTTAACACTTGGAAAAGTCTGCTGTTTACGGCTAGAACAAGAAGAATCAGTCAATAAATTCCTTCGGGATGAAGTGAATGACATGTAAAAAGGTATAATATATAGTGCTTATAATAAATAACAATTTCAATTTTTTAAGATCTATGTGAAATAATTTGTTGTTCATACTTAACAAGAAAGGCAAGATATTTGTCGTGTAGATTAGTTAGTGTGTTTGCTTCCTTTATAAATACAAGTGATTCAATCAGTGACATCTTGTTATTAATCATTAGATAAATAGCAGTAAATACAACCGCTTCATTGTCACCATTAATATCTTGGATTAGAAATTTTCGTTCAGTATATATGCGAATAAATGTCACAATGTCCATAATATTTGATAAGGTACGTTCAGATTCAACATCCGAATCTACATCAACGGTAAGCTTAATCTTTGGAACTTTGGTCAGATATTCATTTTCATTAGGATGTGTACTCAAGTCAATAATATAATCTATCATAGAACCAGTTGTACTAATCATTTCAGAATTAACATCATAAACACGTATTGCTTGTGTAAAAGGACCGATAAATATTTTTGGAATAATTTCATTATATGTAGGTTCAGTTAGTAGTCTTAGGTGTTCTTCTGGTGAAAAGTGTACATATGTATCTTCAATAGTCTGTTTGATTTCAGAAACTCTTCTCATTATAATAGTTTCCTTTCCAAATGTTTCAAGTTTACTAAGTAGTTTAACATAAGAAATTGTATCTTCTTCGGAGGTAGATTGTTCAATAAGTTGTTTGATATCTTCAAGAGAAAACATATAGTGACTAGTTTCAGCAGTTTGTGCGGAAGATGCCATTAATAAATAATATAATACATATATAGTTTATATATTCAATTTTTTATTATTTATAAAATTATTTAATAGTACCATAATCTTTTCCTTCCTTCCTTATAATAAAAATTTTATAATACAATATGTATTTTTTTATTAATAAATTAATATTTATATTTTCATTAATAATATTATTATTATAATTACAACCAGCAAAATGAATTAAAAAATCACCAGGTTCCCATGTACATCTATTTATAGTGCCATCTATGTCAGTAATAATATTATTTTTATTAGAAACAGGTAGATTATCTAAATAACTATTCAATTTAAATTGAGGAATTATTTTAATGTTATTCCTTATATATTCATAACTATTTATTAAATATATAATAGTAGGTTGTTCATATATACCAATTGTATTATAGGGTTCTTGTATGGAATTTCTATTTTGGTCATCACCTAAATCTAAAATCTGGTTAATAAAATCAATAGTCTCTTTACAATTTCTCCATAAAATATTTCCAGTATTTATACTATTCCAATCAGTAGTTATTAACATCATATAATTATTTAAATTATATTCTAATATTAAATCTTCTAATCTTATATCATTATTTGTAATAATAACATCAGCATCACTCATAAATACATAATCATACTTTTCAATAATTTCCTTTAGTTTTATAATTTTTAACCATCCATTATTTTTGGAATACTTGGAATTATCCATAATATGAAATTCAAAATAATAATTATGATTTTCACAATATTTTTTCTTAGTAAAAAAAGCGGCCTTATATGTTTTAAAATAATCATCATTAGTAACTATTGTTAATATAGCTATTTTTTTTTTATTAAAAGATATTTCTGGAATATAATTATTTAAGATATTAATAATTATATTATGATAATTTGTTCTTGATTGAATTACACTTATAACTTGATTATCATTTAATAAAAAATTTTCTCCAATAATTATTTCTTTATCTTTTGTTATATTTTTAATTATATTATGATTTATATTAGTTCCTGTAAAAGTTTTTAATTCATACAAATCATGTAATAATTCTGTTTTAATTAAATATCCTAGATATAATGTATATTCAGAACAATTTGAATTTAAAATTAAACTATGTACATCTAAATCATTACACATATGATTTACTACTTCCGTAATAAAAACAAACGGTGTTTGATTTGTAATATATTTTATGTTTACATCTAATATAGAATTAACACGTTCTATCCATTTGTCAGTTTTATTATATTTTTGGTAATATGCTTTGTTAGTGAAAAAGGACGATGAAGACGATGATTTACAAAAATAAACATCCGAATCTAATGTTAAGTAATGAGTAGTATTTATTTTATTAGCTATTAATAATTTTAATAACATTTGTAAATAATAAGTGTTGTAAATATTATCAGTATTTAATAATTCGGACTCGTCTATTATTTCTATTTTTAATTTTTCAAAGTCAATACTTGTAGTGTTTTTATATAAATTAAATAAATCAATTTCTTTTGATTTTAATATTATATAAAATTTTTCTAGATCAGATAAATTAAAAAACTTTATTATTGAAGGAAAAAGAATATTAATTACCAAATCAATATCTTTACTAGTAGATAATGTTAAAACAAAAGTTATTTTCATTAATTTATAAAAAAAAGTTTTTTTAAATATTAATAAAAATAATTTTTAAAGTAATAGAATTACATAAAATCTTCATCATCACTAGATTCATCTGGTTGAACTGATCTTTTATTAAACATACGGTTGATGAATTCATTACCATCATCGTCAGATTCAGTATCACATTCAGTTTCAGATTCAGTATCACATTCAGTTTCACAATCAGTATCACATTCAGTTTCACATTCAGTATCTTCTTTAAGAAGACGATCTCGGCACGAGTGAACTGATTTTATAACCTCGTTATTGTTTGACTTGAACTCTGGAGAAAATCGAATTTGTGATTTATCTGTAACGAGAGAACTATTCACAAGTTCTTCCATAATACTAACACATAGATTTGTCCGCTTGCGCATATTCTCTTTCTTTGGTGGTGGAAACATAATAGAACCACCCGCTTTATCACCTATAAATTTTTTAGAAGTACAGGAATTCTTTAATTGTTTTGTCTGCTTAAACCATGTCTTGGCATCATCTTTAGATTTGAAACCACTAATAGCAATCTGTGTACCAGTGTCAGACTTTTTGGATTCGAAAGTATATGTGATAACATCAAGTTCATCTGTAGCATCAAAACCATTAAATGATACCATATCAATTTCCAAATTATTATGTTTGATACCTTTAACCGGTTTCTTCTTTTTACTACCGGATTGAGTTGCTTTACGAGCAGCTCGTCGTGAGTTCTTGGAATTAGTAAAAGTAGTACGTGGTGCTTTCTTTTTCTTCAGTGGGGTAGCACCAATTTGAGCTTCTGCGTATTGACACTTTTCCCAAATTTTATCTTCTAGCTCCTGCTTTTCTCGCGCTTCTTCTGCGGCAAGTTTAACAGCTTCCTGTTCAAGTTTACGATTGATTTCAATTTGTCTCTTAGTTTCAGCAATCTCCTTTGCATTGTCAAGTTTCCATTTTTCAGCACGAAGGTTCCTCTCATTTTCTTCCTCAATAAGTCGAAGTCGAGTTTCTTTTTCTTCTTTTTCCTTTAGAATACGAATTTCTTCTTCGCGTTGCTTGATTTCAGTTTCAATCATTTCAGGACTCTTAAACTCAATATTACCTGTAGAATTCCTTGATCCCACATATTTGTAATCGTCCTTCTTGAGAATTATGTTTGCGATAGTCATCTTAATTTCACTAAAGCGAGTGTTAAGTTTGTCTCGTGCTTTGTACATAGCATCAAGTACCGACTTTTTTTCATCTCTTGTAGGAGTACGAATAAAACCTTTTTCGTCAGGTTCTTTGGGTGTCACAATATCAATATGCTTTGCTTTGGCATCCGCATATTGTTGACGAAGAATAGTAATTTCATCAATATACATAGAAGCTTCTATATCATCTGCTGATTTTTTAGTTTCTTGTACACTAGTGTTTTTCTTGAAACATTTCGATATATCCATATAATATGTGTTATAATGTCGTCCTTGTTTACAGTTACACGCACCTGATGTTTCAGTAGCAGCACGGCATCCTCGCTCCTCGTAAAATTCGGCAGGAAGAACAAGAATATCTGCTACTGCCCCGTACTTGCTCTTTGGACACATAAAAGTAGGAAGGAAAAGCATAAAGGTGAGACAAATATTATCAATTACGCAATCTTCTGAAGGACCAAAAAAAATCTTTGGCCAATGTGAACCAACATGACGTTTCCTACACCTTTCGTTTTCACACTCACAAAAGTTACGACGCGACCAAATACCGGCAGTACGAGAAACCTTTAACCACTTTGTAACAAGTTCCCAAGGAATTTCTTTGAAATTACCAGAATCAATTAGTTCAAGAATATAAGCAAACTTTTCCTTGCTAATATAATCTTCTTCAGGTTTATGCCGAGGACGATCTACAGAAAAACCATCAAGTTTCTTCTTCTTGTTAATAAGGCGATCCATTGACCTAGCTTGTCGCTGAATGCGTTCAAGTTTGATACGTTCTTTTTCACTAAAACTAGTGAGTTGTTTAATACTCTTATACTTGAGTCCACAAGTTGGTAGTTGATTTTCAATCAGAATCCCTAGAACACGATGCTGATTTACTGCGTTCATTTCAGTCAGTTTTTCAACTTTCGTAATAATAAGTGGGTCGACAGAACCAGTCTTTCGAGCATATGCCTTAACCTGATCCTTTACCATATTAATCTGTCCAATTTTAAGTTTGTCTCGACGTTCTTGATAATGCTTGATATCATCTGATGAAACAAGAACTTTACCTTCCTGCATTTCTAGCCACATCTCGCAAAGTATTTCTTGATGTTCTGCAAGTTTCTTGAATATTATACCAAGAACAAAATCAACTGGGAACATCTGATGCTTGATAAGTTGTGCTACAATGATTCGATACTTGAGGGTACTCACGCGACCTTTTCCGTAGTGCATCTTCTTACAATGCTTACGAGTACACTCGCAATAAATCCTAGGTGTAGTAGAACAGTTATCGCCGAGATCAACACTTGGTTGTGACATAAAAATTAGAAATTTCTTAACATCATCAATCGTCTTGAGATGATACTGTTCTGGAATACTAGAAGATCCAGACAGCATCTTTGATAAAATATCTCCGAAGATTTTGTCACTAGTACGTCCACTCTTAAGAGTTATAAGTGGATCTGAATGTGTAGGATTACATACAATTCTACTTGCAATGTCTCTTGCTTGAATAGAACTTTTTCTAGCAAATGTACTTCGCATCTGTTCAGTCTTAAGAACTTCATCGACCTTTTTCTTGTAGAACTTGTATGCCGTTATAAGATTTATACTATCACCATCTCGTGTAAATTCTTCTGGGTAAATAAGGTGAATACCTGGACAGTTTGATGGACAAGAACCTTCAGACGCGTTTGGTGTATGACATAGTGGACGCTTCTTAGATTCCGCGTCAAGAGAATGTTCATGATAACCATGCTTATGAGTACACTTTGTACGATCATCCATTATGCCTTCATTTGTCTGAAGTTTTGCTAGACCATTCTGAAAACACCAGTAAATCCAACCAACACAAACTTTTTCCCAAGAATATCCATCTTTTCCCTTGATTGTCATAGGTGCCCAGACGATAGTAGTTCCCTTTTTGTAAGGAAAGAAAATACTATACATATACTTTATCTTTACACCTTCTGCTCCAAATTCTGCCTTATTAATAGGAAGTTCCCATACGCCATCGGGTTCACCGAGAACTTCGATAGGACTGTCTCTATACTTTTTTACAGAATGGTTAAATGGTTTCAGATGCTCTTCAACTGTTGGACGGTATTCTGTTTCCTGAACAAACTGTGAAAAATAGAGACTCTGTCTTTTTGAATGAATATAAATCTTGTCCCATTCTAGAACAGAATCAATATATTCACCCATCTCACGATCTTCACTAAAAGATACTTTTAGATTTTCAAGATAAGTATGAACAAGAATTTGTCCAAATTCCTTGTTCAGTGTAGCATCCTTCCTCTTTTGCCAAATACCGAGCACAAAAGAAGTACTCTTTCCAGTGTTATCAAAAACAGGAAGTCGTATCACATTATAGGAATCGGTTGACTTGAATACTTGACTCCCTTGATAGTAAATATTTCCATTAGAGATAGTACACTTGAATGATTTTTCAATAATATCTGGAAAAATTCGCCGTTCTAGAAAGTAGAATGGTGAATCTTTATATATGTGTTCCTTCCGTACAGATTGTGTTTTTCGTACAGATTGTGTTTTTCGTACAGAATGTGTGGCATGGAGTGTCTTCCGTACAGAATGTGTGGCATGGAGTACATTTTGCCTGGTGCAAGTTAAATTGTCAATAGATGCTTCCGGTGTGAAAGAGGACATGTAATAGATTATTCATAGATAATATAAAGATATTAATATTTCAATTTTTTATAATCGTTGTATAGTATCACCAATTTTTTTCTTTGCTTTTATTATTAACCATCCATTAATATTATTATCTTGTAGTATTTGTAAAAGTTCAATAATACGTGTAGAATTATTATTTAAACTATTATCTAAAATACTTTTTAATTCTAGAATATCCACATCAACAGGTGTATCTATTATATTATATTTTATTACTTTATCTATAATTGGTTTATATTTATAATGTTCATTTAAATTATTTTTCTCTAAATTAATCCATAAATATTCAGGTAATTGTGATAAATTTACTTTTTGTAGTATATATTGTTTTACTTTACGTGTGATAATATTATTATTTTTTTCAATAAATCTTACTTGAGTACGGGGGTTCGGCAATAGTTGTCTCCATCCATCTGCTAATTCTTTTTGAGATATTAATTTAACTATTTTTTTTTCGTATGTAATATTTACATCTTTTAAATATACACATTCAGAAGTATTATTTTTAATAAAAGGTGTTAGTATTTCCATTTGTTTATTATATCTATTCATTATAAAGTATAATATACTATTTTTTTAAATAAAATTGATTTAAAATATATATAAATTATATAGATATATATTTTAATGGATTCTGAATTAATTAAAGATTTAAATATTACTGAAATTATTGATTGGTATAATAATAAATACATAAATCCCCGTACAAAAAGAAAAATAAAAGAAAAAGGTAAACTTTATGAATTTTTTAAAGATAAGTATGAGAAAATTTTTCCAAATGATATTAATTTTTTTCAAGCTGATCATATAGACCCTGTTAGTTTAACTGAAATATGGGTAATTAGAAATAATAAAAAAGAATTTGTATATCCTGATTATGAAAATTTACTATTATATAAAGATAAAAATGATATTGTTAATTGTTTTGAAAAAGATACAATTAACTATTTTATACATCATAAAATTAATATTCATCCTGTTACATCAACTGAAATACCACAAGAAGTTTTAAATATTATTGAGTATAAAGAAATTATTATAAATAAAACAATTGAACATCTTGCATTAGATGTTTTTCAACTATTTAATAATATATCTGTTTTCGTAGATCATAAAGAATATATAAAATTATCAGAAGATAAATTAAACAAGTTATATTATGAAACTTTTGAGTTTTTTCATCAAAATTTACCAGAAAATAAAATAAATACAATTAAAGAATTAGGTAAAGATAAAAATATAGAAATTTATGAAATTAAATGTGAGCAATTTACTGAAAAAATATTTGAAGACAAACAAAAGTTTATATTAGATATTTTTAAATTTTTATTAGATTTTAAAGACGACGATGTTAAATTAATGACGTATTATATAATTTTAGGTGGACTGAGTTTATTTATACCAAAAATAAAAACAGATTATCCTGATTTTTGTTTTAATTTTTAAATTATTATAAATATATATTTTATATATATTTATATGTGTATATTAAAAACTTTATTATGTAAAAAAAAAATGTATGAAACAAATGAAAATCAAGAATGTCCTATATGTTTTGAAAATTTAACAGATACTAAAAATATTACTTTATCTTGTCGACATACTTTTTGTATTTCTTGTTTACAAAAGGTAATGAAAGATTTTATTAAATTTAACAAAACTTGTTATTGTCCTTTATGTAGAAAAGATATTTGTAAAAAAGACATATCTAATATTTTTAAAGAATGGTATTTATATAAATGTATACCTGAACATTGGATACAATCTAATATTGTATTATATAAAAAAATATATGTTAAATCATTGAAACAAATAAATTATAATAATAATATTAAAGTATTGTTACCATTATATAAACATAACAATATTAATCAACAATTATTTTTTTATTCGGAAAAAATATTTTCTTTACAGCAATGTCCATCTGTATCTGAAAATCTTGAAAATTATTTTAGTGTTTTTTATATTGGTAATTTTAATTATAATATAAAATGGAAAAACTTTTTAAAAAAGAATTTCTTAAAATTTACTAAATGTACTAATAATGATATTTATAGGAACTATCAAAATAGTACAACTAAAATAAGATTTTATATTAAAAATATGGATAATATTATTACAATTAATAGATTAAATCAAACAATTGAAAAAGGTTTTAAATTTTATAATCAACCATGTTGTATTTTATTTGATACATACATATTGTATGTAGAAAATAAATATTATTTAATAAATGAAATTCATAAAATTATGTATATTTAATTTTTTTAATAATCACCCTAATCCTCATCTTCATCATCATAATCTTCATCATCATAATCTTCATCATCATAATCTTCATCATCATAATCTTCATCTTCATCTTCATCTTCATCTTCCTCGCCCTTTACCATTGCTTTTTTCTTGAAGAATGCAAAATAAATAATGATTCCAATTATAATTAAAGCAACGACCACTATAGCAACCCAAATCCAAATAGACATTCCTTTCTTTTTCTCATCAGCTTTCTTTTTCTCAGCAGCTTTCTTTTTATCATCATCTTTGTTTTTAACTTCTATATTACTTGTTGTACCAATTATATCAATATTATAATCAGTAACACCTGTTTCACCAGTACCACCTGTAACACCAGTTTCACCACTAACACCCGTTTCACCAGTACCATCAGTAATACCAGTACCACCAGTACCATCAGTAATACCAGTAACACGAGTACCACCAGTACCATCAGTAATACCAGTTATTTCCGGTAGTTTTTTTTGTAGAGCTATTAATATTTTATTAATTCTATCTAATTTAGCCTTAGATTTAGGTTTTTCTACTATTGCTTGCTGCAAAACTGCTTTGTGATTAGCAGTACGTTGTGCTACAGGTATAGCATTAACTTGTTTTTCATTGGAAATAAACTGATCTAATTTTGTTTGGGTGCTTATTTGACTTTCACTGACAACTTCTAATAATTTATTTGTACATTTTGTAATTTCAGCTTGACAATCTTTCATTGTTGAACAGTTTGTATTAGGACTACAAGTATTTTTTCCGATTTCATCAATTAAACTATTTATAAAAGTAAGGAATAGTTGTTCTAATTCAATTATGTCTCTTTCATTAGTAAAATCACTTTCTTGTTGTGTAGTCATAATTTTAGACCAAATACTAATATAGGAATCTCTTTTTACATCGACATTATATTTATTTATTTTTGCTGCCCAATCACTATTAAATATTCCTTTGGCTGCCTGTTCTGCTTTAACTGAATTATTATAGTTGCTATATAATGATGTATTACCATTGGATGGGTCTAATTCTTCTTTTATTTTATTCATTAAATCTGAGTTACTTGTATCTTGTGTTAAAAGTGTCTCATAATCTAAAATAGCAAGTCCAGACATAGCTAATTTTTTACCAATGGTCCTTCTTAATGATTCAATGGCTGTACTTATTCTAAATAGTGGTGTATCAACTGATGATAATAGTGCTACATTAAATCTAGTATCTGAGTATCTATTCTCTATTTCTTCTTTTTTATCATTATAATAATTTGTTAATGATTTAATATCATTATCGATTATCATAAATTTTTCAAGTATAGTAATCATTTTAATTTTTTCTCTATTAGGATCAAGTTTAGTTTCATAAATCATATCTTTACTTTTATCCTTAAATACAAATTCTCTTTCTTCGTTGGATAAATCTGATACTTGTTTTAAAGCCGCATCAAAATGTGCTAAAAATTGTTGACACTTTAAATAAATATTTTTAACACTTTCCTTTTCTGTTTCTGTACCAAAATTACCCTTAATAAAATTATCTACATTATCCCTTTGTATTACATTCGGTAATTCTTTTATTGTAGCAGTTATTGGACCATTTGGTGAATAAGCATTTTCAGTTTCACTCGGAATATAAAAGTATCTAATAATCCAACCTTTTAAATCATCACTATTAAAATTTTCATAATAATTTTTGCTTGAAGAAAATGCTTCTACATTTTTAAATGGTTCAGTATATTCTAATAAATAAAATGGTAAACTACTAATTCTATGTGATATTTCTCCACTTGATAACGCTTTTCCTATAACATCTTTAAGACTATCTTTTGTTAATTTTTTATGAACTTGTAAATATGCTTCTCCTATTTTTAATTTATTATCTTTTAAATTATAAGATTGTACATCAATATTATTAGAAGTTGAAAAGGGTGTATTAACTGATTCATCAACTATAAAATCAGGTGTTGTAGGATTACTGCCCGTACTATCAGTATAAATAGTTGAAAAATAAATTTTTGTAAATAAATGATTAGCAATATTAATTTCATTCCCCTCAAAAAATTTATTAGTTATTCCAGGAAACTCAGTATAAATATCGTTTATAAAAGTTTGAAAGTCTTTCTCATTTCTATCAGGTATTATTTTAAAATTAGTATCACTTAGTTGTATTTTAAATATTATAAATGGTCTTCCATCAATTGTAGTACTATTGTCACTGTCTTCAATATCTTTATTAAAATAAGACTCTATTTTACCCCTTAAGATTTTCCTTAATTCTGATATAAAGTCAGAGCTGTCAGTTACAACTGATGTAATACTATTAAATTCGGTTCTACTTGACTTTAATATTTCTAACAATTTTTCTAAATTATCTACTGTATTTAATTCAAATACAATATTAAAAAATTTTTGTGGTCTTATTATTAAATCTACTGTTTTTGTGGAGTCTGCTTTGAAAATTGAAATTGGAGTTCCAACTGTATTTTTAACTGTGGATAAATTTCTTAGATATCTAGGTAGATTTATAAATTCATTACTATCAGATAGATAGGGACCATTAGGTTCAGAATCAATAAATACCCATCTATCATTTATATATGTTAAAGTTACACCACTATTTATGGCTTGAAATGTAAAATTTGAATATACTGATTCTGGTGGTTCATCTACATAACTACGAGTACCTCCCTTGTTAACACTCATATACGCTCCTCTAGTTCCTATTCTTTGAAACTTCACAGGACCTTTTACTAATGATCGTTTGTTCTCCTTATTACCTAGTTTATTCAAAAGATTATTTTGTGTTGACATTGATTCAGTGTAGTTATCTGTTGGTTTTAGTTCTATAATTAAAGTTTGTTTTATTTGGTTTGTGTTATATTGATCAAACTTTTTTTTAATGTCATCCTCAGCTAAACCTTCTACTAAATCTTTCATATGTCTAATGACAAAATTTCTTTCCTTGTCAGGGCCAGAGAGGTAAGTATGTAAATACAACTTTTTTGGCGCTGTTGCACCATCATCACTGTAGTAATGAAAATATTTAGAAGCACCATCATTTATAATAGTGTTTACTAATTTTATATCCTCTAAATTTTTAGACGAAAGTAATAAACCTCTTTTTTTATAAATACTTGCAGTAAGTGTTGAAGCAGTTCCTTCTATTATTGACTCGCCTGATAATCCTTCCCTTAACTCTTCACTTGCAGCCATAATTGTTGGTTCGAGTGTTGTTGCTTCCCCTGATGTTTGAGCTTTGTGTGTTACTAATATATATCTAGATAATGAAGGGAGCCATAATATTACATTATGTTTTTGAGTTCCTAGTCCTATTTCACTTGGTAATAAACTACTTGTAGCTTGTACGTCTGATTCTGTTTGATAACCAGAACCTTGTAAAACATTATTTAAATCTATTTTACCATTATTAAAATAATAACCATCAGATTTATCAAATTTTTTAGTATTGCCGTCAGGATTTACCGTACTACCATCAAATCTATAATCAATGTCTTTATACAAAATACCAAAAGTTAGTAAACCTTTATCTGAACCAAGAAAACTAAATTTTCCAAATATTTTATCTTTATAATGAGTACCAATTGTAGGAGTAATCATACTTTCTCCATAAGTAATTGTATAGTTATCTTCACTCATTTCAGAAGGAATTCGATATTCTAATTCTTCTAAATAATACACGTGTGTCTCTTTTAATTTAAAAGGTGGATCAAAATAAGTTTTTGATAAAAATATACCGGTATTTGTAGGTTCAACACCCATACTTATTCTGCCTCTAAAAGAAGAAGCAGTTACTTTAGCTTTTAAATCTTCATCAATGTCACAAGATAATGCCCAACTATAACCTATCTCTGGAAGAGTCATTGTTTCACCTCCCATAAGTTCTTTAAATTCATCAAAAGATGCAAAGCTTCTTTCATCTAAAAGTAAATGTTTAATACTATTTGTTTCATCATCATCATCAGGAATATAAAATTCTAATGCTTTATGTTCAGGATATTCATCCTTTAAGCTTCTAGTTGGATCTTGTAATTTAAGATATACGTCGTCTTCTGTTACACCATCAATTTCTGTAGCCATTTTTGTAACAAACCTTGCTAATTTTTTTGCGTAGTGTAAACCCTTTGATGTACAAAATTCTTCATTCTCTTTACTATTATTACTTTTTTCATAAAAAAATTCTCTACTTGTTAATAGTAATGCAGCCCTATTATCAGCTGTTTTAGCATATAATTTAATAATTGCGGTTTTAGGTCCAGATGTATCAATAACTAGTTTAATACTCTCGTCATATTGGTTTGTATAAATTTTAACATCACGATTATCTTTAGTAGCATCATTCCACTTTTCATGTAAATATTCGCCGTTTAAATTACTGAATAAATTAGAATTAAGCAAACCTTTGTTTTTTATATAACTTACATCAAATCCATCTAAATACACATTATCAACTGATAAACATTGAGAATAAGTTTTCTCTCCGTTTAAAAGATTATCACCGATAACAAATGTTTGTACCACATCACCATAATTACCACAAGTATTATTTTGTAAAATAGCACCGATATTTATAGTATCTGCTGTTAAATTATCAAAATTAACTGTATTTGAACAATTTACGGTAACAGATTCTGCAACATGAGTAAAATAGGCATTTTTAGTTGTTTCTTCTGATTTTATACCGCTGTGACAATTTGAATCAAATAAACTTGAATTAAATAATGTATTTTCTATAGTGACAGTCTCTTTTCTTTGCCCCCCCTCGGGTCCTCCAAAATCATTAGCCGCATCCGCAAAAGTATTAATTTTAACTCCGTATAAACCATTGTTTCCGGTATCTGAACTTAACATAGTATTCCAATTAGCTGGAATATCAGATGTATTTTTTATATCGAGCAAATGTACATTTATCTCATAATCAGAAAAATTACCTGTTGTTATGCGTCTGAAGTGTTGTAAAGATTTTTTCATATTTTCATATTTGCCTGTTCCCTCAAGTTGTTCCTTTTGTTCTTCTAATTTTAAATATGCCTCACTATAAGTCATATTTGTTCCAATAATCTTTTCTGTTGGTTCTTTCTTCATATTGGTTAAAAAATCAGTTTTTGACGTCCAATCATTATTCATTTTAGCTAGAAAAGAATCAGCTTCGTGTCCAGACATTAATCCATAATTATGAGAAAATAAATATGATGTATGATTTATAAAATCAAAATATTTACTTTTGTAAGAACCACTTGATGTATCATCTGTTACAGTTTTTACATCACTTGATGTTGTAACTACTAATGGTGTTAAATGTGTAAAATACCAATTAGTACATAATCTAACTCTTAATAATTCATCTATATCTAAAGGAGAAGTTGTAAAAATAGAAGTAGTATTTAAATAAGTTAGAATATTTGGAATAACTAGCTGCTCTTTAGTTATATTACAAGTTTTTTTAGTGGATAAATTATGATTTGGTCCGTGAATTGAATTAACACACTTACACATTGAACTACCAAAATATAATTGTTTATCAGCATCTGATAAAGGTCTGTACGTAAATTCTGAATCAATAATATAATTTTTTATTGATAATTCTCTTATATACTTATAAGTTAAAAGTTTTTTTAATTCCTTACTACTGTCGATTCCACTTAACATTTTTTTAAATTTTTTTAATAAATTTGTTAAGTCGTCCTCATCATAATATTTATTCTTTCCTAAATGTCTTGCCCCTAAGGTTATAGTTAAAATATGATCTACTATTACTTCTATTTTTGTATCATCCCCGCTATCACCTAAATCTAATTTATCTAAATTTAATAATATTTTTTCGTGGTCGTAAGTTTCACTCGCTATATTTTCATATGATTTTATTCCTAATTGTTTAGCATAATACTCAGCATAATTAGCACCTTCTATTCCAGCATTAGATATTTTTGAATTAGGAATTTTATATTTATCCATTAAGATATCTAATGCTTTTATAACTTTTATTCTTGATTCATTTTCAAGATAAATATTTGATACTTTTCCATCAACAAATTGTTCTATCCAAGAATTATCAATAGTTTTATCTTTATACGGTGGAAAAGGACCCGGTTTTGAAGGTTCCGATTCTGAAAGTTCCGATTCTGAAAGAGTATAGTCAAAAATAAAACCTACTAAAAAATCACTAGAGGTGTAAGTTTCTTCATTACTAAAATCTTCAATTTCTTCACCTTTAAATAGTGTAGATGATATTAAATTTTTATCTCCACCATCTATACCTTGTGAATCCATACCATTTACATAATATTTAATACACCTAGGATTATCAAAATCTCTTATCCAGTTACCATTATATTTGAAACATTTATTATTATAAATTTCTCTTCCGCATATATCATTCATATATATATTACACATACTAATAACACCTATATCCCTACCTTTTAATGAGTCAGTGTCAGGTAAGTCTTTACTTATTTCTGAACTATTGTAAAAAGCATCAATATCTTCATCTTGTATTGTAAATGGTATACCATAACTCATAATCTTTGAATTAGTAACATATGGGGCATTATCAAATGCCACATTATCAATATAATTTGCCACACCTGGCAATTCTATAAAAATAGTTCTATTCAAGTCATCCTGATAACTTGTACTTGGTTGTACAGCTCCCGCCTTCAACATCGTAATTGGGTTTTTATTAGCACTTTCTCTATACGAATTGTTAGTTTTACAATAAGCTTTTACAATATTATGTTTTACTAATTTACCATTTACTACTGTTTTTTGATTCATAAATATTTCGTATAGTTTTTTTTGTAGTAAAGTATTAGAATCATTCCCAGTATTGTCTTTATTATAAAAAGATCTTCTATCTCTATTTTCTTCTGTAATTAAAATATTTCCCATATTATATAATATTATATTATATATTAAAATTAATATAATGTTTTTTTTTTTTTATATAGTTTAATATAATGTTTAGTGAACTCGTTAATAATTCAAAAAAAATCAATAAAAACATTGAACCTTTTATAGGAAATAAAACTAAATCAACCTTTAATCTTATATCTGATAAAAGTATTTCAGAACAACTGGATATTTCTAACGATCAAAGAAATGAATTAGAATCTAGTTTTATGAATAATGTACAGACAAATATAAAAGTAAAAAATAGTACGATGGCTAGTTTAAAAGTAGCGGCTGAAAATAATTTTATATTAAAAAATATTAAATGTACCGGAACAATTAATATCGGTAATGTTTTACAATTTGGGGATGTATCAGTATCAAGTCAAACAGTAAGCCAAAATAAAACAGAAAATAATGTAAAAACAGATATTGATATTGCGGTAAGTCAAACTATGGAACAACAAATGCCTGATATGGGACCTTTTCTTGATCATCAAAAACAAAATTTAGAAAATTTTTATAAAGGAACATCACTAGATTACGCTGAAGTAGGAAAAGCGGCCAAAAATGCGGCTAAAGGTGCTAAAGCTACAGGAGTAGGAAATAAAAGCAATTCTACTGTTAATATAACGGATAATACAAATGTATCAAATGCTGTTGGTATTACTAATGATAGTCTAAACAGCACTAAAGTTACCAATGAAAATACAATGATGAATACGATGGAATCAGAAAATAAAACTTATATTTCGGATGTTATACTTGCTACAAATAATTTTGTAGTTGAAGATATTGTGTGTGGTAATTTTAATATAGATTCGGTTAAACAAATTGCTAAGGTTACTGCGAATATTCAAAAAATTATTCAAAATATGAATAAGACTGAAATTATTCAAAAATTTGCTAGTACCATTGATAATGTGTTTAAAGGTGCTAAAAATGAGTTAAAAGGCGAATTCGAATTAGGTTATGATAATTTTGTTGAAAAAAGAATAGAACTATTAAATAAGGAAAAGTTTGGAAATACTAAAATGGAATATAAAGATTTAGAACCAATGAGGAACACTAATGAAGATTTACTCGCGTCAATAGATCCATCCACTTGTTACGTTGCAGAAAATTGTAGAACAGGTGATTCGAGAATAAATATGAAAAGCGACGGTAAGGATAGATTAAAGAAAAAAGGTTCAGAGTGGGTTACTTTGGCTGGACTACAAGGATGTACAAACACTATCAATACAAAGGATAATATGGGACAACATGAAAAAAAATTATGTGCCGAACCACTTGCAGATGATGCTGCTGCTACTTCTGCTAATGAAGATTTACTCGCGTCAATAGATCCATCCACTTGTTACGTTGCAGAAAATTGTAGAACAGGTGATTCGAGAATAAATATGAGAAGCGACGGTAAGGATAGATTAAAGAAAAAAGGTTCAGAGTGGGTTACTTTGGCTAGACTACAAGGATGTACAAACACTATCAATACAAAGGATAATATGGGACAACATGAAAAAAAATTATGTGCCGAACCACTTGCAGATGATGCTGCTGCTACTTCTGCTACTGATACTACCGCTACTACTTCTGCTGCTGATACTACCGCTGCTACTTCTGCTACTGATACTACCGCTGCTCCTTCTGCTACTGATACTACCGCTGCTGTTGGTATGTTAACAGCAGAAGATATTACTGGTGAAATTACTAAAGAAAATCACTGGAATAATAAATATAATTTTTTTGTTTCAGAAGATGAATGGGAACAAGGGATGATTGCTCGTGGTGATGTTCTTGACGGGATAGAGACTGCTACTTTAGCTGCAACTGCTTGTGATGATTTTGAAACTCAAGTTAGAATAAAAACTCAATATCCAGATTTTAAACCAGCTGCACTTTGTGATAGTGTAAAGGATAAAGAACCGACTCAAAAACCTGATGACAGTATTTTTCCACAAATAGTGCCATTGGATCCGACTCCTTCAATTCCATTAGTACTTAACCCGCAGCTTCCTCCACCATCTGATTTAGAAAATTCTGAACTAATTCAACTAAAATTAGAAGAACCAACAAATTCTACTAGTGATAAATTAGAAGAACCAACAAATTCTACTAGTGATAAATTAGAAGAACCAACAAATTCTACTAGTGATAAATTATTAGAATTTTTAGGAGAATATTATTTAATTATTATTATAGTTGTAATTATAATCATAATAATTATAATATTAATTAGTATGCTAAGTGATGATGATGATGATGATGATTATGATGATGATTATGATGATGAAGATTAGTAATTTTTTTTTAATAATATAAATATATATATTATTAATGGATATAAATTCTTTATTTGAACCTTGGTTTCCAAGACTAACCGAAGAAACGGGTCAACCTGTAGAAACCGGAGAACCAGAACAACCTGCTATGCAGCCAACAGGGTTACAAGTACTACCGCCATTATTACCAGAACAACCTGCTATGCAGCCAACAGGGTTACAAGTACTACCTCTACTTATTTCACCTGATGAAATGGTTACACAGACAATTATTTTAAATCCTGGATGGAATTGGATTAGTTTCTATGTAAATTTGGAAAATACTAATTTAACTAATTTAATATTATCTGATATTGATAAATTTGATATGACATTAATTAAACCACAAAAAGGAGAACCTCCTTTCTCACAGTATTATAAAATATTAAATCCGCCTTCTTGGTATCCAACAAATATAGGGAATTGGGAAAATACAAAAGGATTTAGACTTAAAAATAATTCTAATATTAATTTAGAAATATATTTAACAGCTTTAAAATCAAAAAAAGATTTTATTAATTTAGAACCAGGGTGGAATTGGATAGGTTTTGTCATAACACAACCGATTTTAATAAAAGATTTAATTCCTAATGGTAAAGATGGTTACTTTATAAAAAATAAAAAAGGCAATTTTTCTCAATTTTATTCAAGTCTTGATCCTCCGACTTGGTACCCAGAAACTTTTGAAATTAAACCTGGTGAGGGTTATTCATTTAAATTAGATGAGAAAATATTTTCACAAAATGACGTAATTAATTTTGTTTAATTTTTTATTATAAAAAATATAATATAATATATAAATGTCAAATTATCCTATAAATACAACGCCTAATATGGGATTTACAGCTACTATTACTGTAAAAGTAGAAAATAAAACATCTGGAAAAGTTGCTGTGTTTTTAAATGGAGATATAAGAGTTATAAATAAAGGAACCGAAATTCAAACTTCACCTTTTGGTGCTGTTGCAGGTATAGCGGTAATTTTTAAGGAGAGTGAAAATTCATCATATCCATTTAATTTTAAATATAGAGATACAAATGGTACTATATCTGATGTTTTTCCAATTGTAAATAATAAATCTGTATGGACTTATAAATTAAAAATAGATGATATTATAGGAAGTGCGAACGAACCATTAGTTTTATCCTTTACAAGACCACCTACAACTTATAATTGTGACCCAATAGGTGTTGTAAAGGCTAACCAAGATAGTGGTATATATGATAATCAACAAGAAGGAAACTCGAATTGTAAAGTACATTATGAATGTCGAAATAATAATTGTCAAACTAATGGAAAATATAAGCATAGAGGTAATACTAAGGAAGAATGTAATAGAAAATGTAAAGCACGTCCACCATCTCCACCATCTCCACCTCCACCATCTCCACCTCCACCACCTTCTCCTCCACCACCTTCTCCTCTACCGCCAAAAACATATTCTTGTATTAACAACGAATGTATAGAACAATTTGATGGTTCTGGAGAATTCTTGACTCCAAATTGTGATGATAAATGTAAAAAACCAGTAGTAAAAAAAAATAATAACAAATTATTATTTTTTCAATTACTATGTATTATATTAGGCATGGCTATATTAATTTTTATTGTAATGATATTTGCAGTAAAACCTAATTCTACAACCCAAGTATTTACGGAAATTCATACACCAACCCCACAACCTAATTCTACAAAACAAGCATTTACTGAAATTCATAGACCAATCCCACAACCTAATTCTACAAAACAAGCATTTACTGAAATTCATACACCGACACCACAACCTAATTCTACAAAACAAGCATTTACTGAAATTCATACACTAACCCCACAACCTAGCATATTTAATAGAATGATTTCTCCAATTCATCAACAAAACCAAGAATTTATAGAATTAGTTGGTCCACCCGTAGAAGAACAGTTTTCTTTATTTTTTTAATTAATAAATTTATAATTACAGATTAAATAATTGTTATTATAAAATAATTCTAAAATTAAATTACTATTACTTAAAATTAAATATTTTTTTTTTTTAGTTAAATTTTTTTTTATATTTATAACATTTAATGGATCATTAACATTAAATACGCTAAATTTAATTTTTTCTATATTAGTGCTTATCTTATCTGCTTCAGTAATTAATTCACCAAATTTAAAATTTTTTATCCTTCTAATTATTTTTGAACATTCATTCTCTTTTATTTTAATCTCAAAAATGTAAAAAATAGAATCATTTTGAGATAAACTATTTATTGTAAAAATATCTTTGGATACTTCTAAACTCATTATATTATAATATATTTTTTTTAATAATTTGGAGGAGTAACAAAAATTCGATTATTATCTAGTGCTGTTAAATAACAAATTGTTTGTGTAAAATTATTTTTATTTTTTTCAAATTCTATATACATATCTTCAGTTTTAAATGTTTTAAAATTATCTTCAATATTATCATCCGAAGATTCTTCTGAAATACTAGTATCAGTTGTATTTATGAATGTATTTTCAAATAAATAGTTTTGACTACTTATAATATTTTTGACTTTAATATCAAATTTATCTATTTTTTTAAATTCTATTTCATCTTTAAAATCAACTAATTTTACAAATTTATTAGTTGTAATTTTTTTAAATTTTTTTAAACTATTATTATTATCGTTTAAAAAAATAGTTAATTCAAATAAATATTCATTTGAATCTGGATTTATAAATTTAGAAATATAACTTAAATTTATTGGTTTAGACATCTAATAATATTTATAGTTTTTTTTTTAAATTTAAACAAAAAAAAACTATAACTTATAATAATGTATAAAAATAAGTATTTTAAATATAAAAAAAAGTATATAGATTTACAAAATCAAATAGGTGGTGCTGATGATTATGAATTGGATTTAGAAAAAGATTCTCTTAATCAAATTTTTCAAAATGAACAAAAAGATAGAATAGCATTAAATAGCAAATATCCTTTTGTAGATATTACTGCTAATTATATGGATATATTACACGGACACTTAGATAAAACTATGGAACTTATTAATAATGAATTAAACTTAGATTTTATAAATAGAATTTCAGCTATTCCTTATAAAAGTGATTTATTTAACATAAAAAAAGCTAGAAACGGAAATTATTCTTTTGAAAATGATGAGTTAAATTATAAAATTAGCAGAACTAAAATCTTATCAGACGGAGGTGCTGGAGGTGGTGGAGGATATGCCCTAATATTTTTAGAAAGAAATGATGAAAAAATTCTAGGTCTCAATGATTTAGGATATCCTGAAAATTTAGTTTTAAAATTATTTGAAGATAACAATTTTACAAACTATTCGCCAATGGTAATAGCTGAAATTAAAGATAAATTAGAAAATGTACCACCAAATGATGAAAGGTATGTTTCAATTGATAAAGAAAATTTTATGAAATATTATAATCTTGATCCACAATATAATACCCCATATATTGACAGTACACGAGGAAATTCTTTATATTTAGGAGTACCATTATCTGATTTTAAAAATGAAATGGTTCAAAATATTATTCTAAATAGAATTTTTAAAAACATACCTGAAGATGATCCGAAAGTTGAACTTAAAGACAATTTAATAAAATATTATAATTTTTTACATATTAATATAATTCATGAAGGTAGTATTTATAATACAACATACTCTTATAAAGGAATATTAATGGAACAAATTGATTTTACTTTATACCAAGCATTAGAAAGCGACAAAGAGTTACCTCAAAATATAGATTTTCAAAAAGAATTTACTAAATATATTAATTCTATAGCATACTTAAAAAATAATAATAATAGATTTACACATACTGATTTAAAAACTCAAAATGTATTTATGACAAGTAATTTAAAATGCTTTATTGCTGATTTAGATAAATCATCCGTAACCTATAAAGGTATTAGATTTTATAATAATAAATTAACAAGTAAGTTTGTTGATTACAGTAAAATAAATAAATCTATGGAACAAATTACAAAATCTGATGATAACTTATCTATCAATATACCTGTATCTGCATTAAGACAATTTTTATCTTTTCTAGAAACAGAACAGGTTATGATGAGGTATAGTTTATTTCCATTTATACCATATTTTGATTTTTATATATTATATGGTGAAATTAAATTTTTACTTGATGATACAATGAGAAAGTTTTTAGATGATTCACCAATTCACGAATTATTAAATAATTTTCATAAGGATGTTAGTACTAACTTAAGCAATATTACTCAGATAACTAAAGTTGGGACAATAGATCATAGTAATTATGGAGATATAATTTGGAATATTATAATAATGAATCCAAAACAAATACCATTAATGACTAGTTTTGAACAAGTATCTTTAGGAAAAGAATCAAGAATTAAACTTTTAACAGAAAGTACATTAAAAGGAACATCTAGAACTAAAATTGCAATAACTGATATTTTGATTATCAAAAAACAATATAATTTAGTTTTAGGTGGCATTGCTTCTGCTGGAAGTTATGAATTACTTGCTACTCCCTATATTAAATTTAAAGATATTCCAATGAATGAAATACCATCTAATGATATTATAACTATTGTTTACACAGGTAATTTATATTTAGGTAAACCAAATATAGGTGATATTGTTTACAAAACAAACCGATTTACAAATATTCGACTACCGAAAACAAAAGTTTTAATGGAATATATGAAAGCGGATAATATTATAGAGTATTTACCTTCTGAAGGTGGAGCTGCTGCTGCCGAACCTAAAATTGCTGTTACACGAACAGAAACTGCTGAATCAACTGGAAGTAATTACCAAGATGCTGAATCTGGGGACGATTTATAATATCAGTTATTTAATAATGAATTTTAATATATTACAAAATATTTCTGAAAAAAATATAATATTATAATCATATTATAATTGATAATGTATTTGATGATAATACACTTCAAATTATGAAAAGTTGTTTTACTGATCAAATTCAAAAAAAACTACATTTTTCCATAAACGGTTTTTAAATCCAAGTGAATTAATAGAGGAAAAAGTAATATCTTATAAATATAACATATGAATTAGTTAAAACTAATAAAAATTATGATAAATCTACTGTATAACATCAATTTTTATCTATATATATATATATATATGTTTCATAAAGATAATTATGAAAATAAATATTTAAAATATAAAAATAAATATTTAAAATTAAAATATTTAATAGACCAAAAAGGCGGTGAACATCATCACGACTTAGCAAAAAGATTAGCAAAGGGTGAACTATTATCAGAGGAGGAGCAGATAACTTTAATTACTGAAACACGATATGTAGAATTAAAAGATAAAATGATAAATCGTACTATCACAAATATAGAAGCTAATGAGTATTTGGATATTATACAACACCGTAATAGTGATGGAGGTGGAAGTGTTGCGCCTGACAGCGTACCAAGTTATGCAGGTTTCATGCGCACCCGCGCATCCGAACACACAAACGCTACACCAGGCGGAAGCGCTGTGCCTGACAGCGTACCAAGTTATGCAGGTTTCATGCGCACCCGCGCATCCGAACACACAAACGCTACACCAGGCGGAAGCGCTGTATCTATATCCGCACACATACCTACAATTCCTCAAGTAATTTCAGCACAAATTATTGAAATAAATAGTTATGGATTACCGGTAATAATAATTTTGGGTGCTAATAGTAAAGAGGATCATATAATTGATTATATGGGAAAACTAGATATAAAATCGACTATTATTTGTATATCTTTAGAAGCACAACAAGAAAAAATAGAACAAACAGATACAAAAGGTTCTATTTATCATTTAAATATGGATTTTAATAATGTTGAACATATGAGAACTTTACAGGAATTAATAGTTCCATTAAATAAAATTATAGTTGAATGGAGTACATATAAATTTTTTTCAGTAGAATATAATTTTGTAACAGGTAAAATAATACAAATATTATTTAATTTATTACGAAAGGGTGGAGAATTTTATTCAGGGTGTTGTTGGGAAATAGCAACTGTAAGGGGAAGCTCGCCTATGAAATATATACCTTACTTGGTAACTTATGCTACTCAACCATCAGACGAGTATCTAGTAAATGTTCTCGGAGACCCAGATGAAACAAGTCAAGAAAGAACTGAAAGAGTATATAGAGATTATATTCATTATTTTATTCAAAATCTAATAAATGAAACGAAGGACCATTTTCATTTTGAAGGTTTAATTAAAGTAGAAAGTAAAGAAACAGATACATATCCTCTTATTAATCCAAAAAGAATAGAATTTCCTTATCGTTACTTTAAATTAATAAAAAAATAGTTAATAAATAAATTTCCTAATTTAATTAAATGGAAAATATTAAATTTTTTTGTCATATTATTGGATTAAATCAACTAGATAAAAAAACACTATTATCATTACCTTTTATGAATAAATTTCATATTATTGATTTAGATTCAATTAATAAAGAAATATTTGATAATATTGATTTAAAAAAAATGTTTAAACAATATCAACATTTTAAAGGGAAAAAAAATGAGAAATATAAAGATATTGAAAAGAAAATGAATAATTTTTGGGAAAAAAATTTTACAAATTTTATTGAAAATAATATTTTAGAAAAAAAGAAAATTATTGTTATCGGTAATAATTGTCATTATAGAAATATATCAAAAAAAGTAAATATACCTACAAATAATAGATTTATAATGGATACAAATAATGATAGTATTAAAAATATAATAAAATATAATTTAGAATCAAATAAAAAAAATATAATAAATGGTACTTATTCATTAGATAATTTAGATTTCGAATTTATTAAAAAATCAAGAAATAAAATTGAAGAAAATTATTTAAATAATGGTTATTTATTACATAACTTTGTACAAATTAATCAAATTTTATATTTATTATCTACTAAAAATAAAAAAATAGATGGTTTATATATGAGTTTAAGTGAACCATATAATATTACTACTAAAATTCATCCTAAAAAAAATAATAAATTAGTTGCCTATCAAGAACCAGTACACGCTTTATTAGGTTCATTTAAATGGAAAGAAGATGAATTAGAAAAAGTTTACAAAGGTAAAACAATAAAACTTATTGAAAAAAAACCAAACTGCCTTTCAAAATTAAATGAAAAAAGATTTTTATATTATGTTGAAAGTGATACTTTTATTCCTCACGATAAAGGAAATAATATGAAATTTTTTTCACAAGTACCTGTTATGATTGTTGATTCAGATAAAATACCTAATGTTTATAAGAAATTAAATGAACTTGGTTTATTTTAAAAATAATTATTATAATTATTATTATAATTATGGAAGTAAAAGATTTAAATACATTTTCTGTATTAGTTATTGAACCAAATACGATTGAAGAATACGATTGGGCTGCCCCAGATTATATTAGTTCTTTATTAAAAACTGAATATTGTAAAATTCAGAAAGTTCCGCGTGAAAAACAATATTACTTGCAACAATTAGGATTATTATTAAAATATTATGATTATAATCAACCAATTATTGAAACACATATTTTTTCAATCCAACGAGATTATATTTATGAAATAATCTATATGATTTTTGAACCTACAAATGAAGATATTGAAAAAATAAAACCAAATGGTATTGGAATGTTATTTGATTTACAAGGAGATCCTATATTTAATAATGTTATTCTTCAAAAATATAAAAATCCAATAGATGGTTCTCCAAAAAAATACGAAAATATTACTAATAAAGATTTAGAACACATAATGTACAAAAGAATTCATACAACAGTTGTTGTGTATGAAGATGATAATTTTAGAGAAGAAGAAATTCCTGGACCAATTGAAAAATATGCTGATATATTCTTTGAAGGCGACGAAGGAAAATATAAAATGAAAGAATTATTATTTTTAAAACATAATATTAATATTTGGTATTTAGAAGATAATGATTTAGGAACAGAACATATTTGCGGTAAATTAATAGAAGATAATCCTAAAATATTCAAATGCTTATTTTTTACAAAAATAACTGATGATAGAAGAGATAATTTAACTAATGACGAACTAAAAAAAATAATTAAATTATCTGAAAAATTGGAAGATTTTAATCCTACACCAGAACAAATAGAAGGCACAGCTGATGAATCGGGAAGAAAAATAGTTAAAAATAAATATGAAATTTTATGGGAAACTTTTAATTTAAAAATAGTTTAGATAATTTTTTATATAATATAATTATATAAATAAATGAATAATGTAAATAATAATATGAATAGTAATAATATGAATAGTAATAATATGAATAGGAATAATATACCAAATATTGTTAGTACTATTGAAAATAATTTAGATAATAATATAAATTCATTTATGTCTATGAATAATGATGGGAATAATAATTTAGTTTATAATCCAAATATACAAAATAATAATACGCCAAATAATTTCAATACACCAAATAATAATACGCCAAATAATTTCAATACACCAAATAATAATACGCCAAATAATTTCAATATACCAAATAATAATACGCCAAATAATTTCAATATACCAAATAATAATACGCCAAATAATAATATTCCATACAATAATAATATTCCATACAATAATAATATTATTCCAAATATAGAAACATTAACACCCAAGAAAAAAGTGTCTTTTTTTAAAACTAAATTTAAACTTGTAAAACAAACATTAATTTATACTGTTCTATTTTTAATATTTTCACATACGAAAATGACAGAACTTGTTGAAACCAAAATACCATTTTTAAATAATTCAGAATCTAATATACCACAATTAGGGTTTAAAGGATTTTCAATGGCAATTATTGTTATATTATTAAATTATATTTTAGGATTCTAAAAAAAATTGATTTAATTATTTTTAATTTAAAAATAATTATATACAATGACTAATTTTATTATTTCAATTGAAGGAAACATTGGGTCTGGTAAATCAACATTAATGACTCATTTAAAACAAAAAATAAATACAAATATTGTATTTGTAGATGAACCTGTTAATGAATGGACTACAATTATGGATAGTAATGGTAAAAATGCATTAGAGCTATTCTACAATAATCAAAAAGATAATTCATTTTGGTTTCAAATTCTTGCCTACATAACACGACTTAGAAATTTACTTTCAATTTTAGAAAGTAATAAAAATAAAATTATTATTTGTGAGAGGAGTATTTATACAGATCACCATGTTTTTGCTAGTATGTTATATGATAAAGGATTTTTGAAAGAAATGGAATGGAAAACATATCTTTATTGGTTTGATACATTTAAAAAACAAACAATGTTAAATCTAGTACTTTATGTTAATACAAGTCCTGATGAATGTTTAAATAGAATAAATAAAAGAAATCGTACAGAAGAGAAAAATAAAATTTCATTGGAATATTTGACTACTTGTCACGGGAAACATACAAAATGGTTAACTGGTAATTTTTTAATAGATACAACAGTTATTACAATAAATGGAAATAAGGATTTAAATAATATTTATAATCGTGTTGATAAAATAATTTATAATTTACTTTCCAGTAGAACCGAAACCACAATCGTCCCTTAAAGACTCTGGCAATGAACTAACAATTATAATTTCAAAAGCAGATAAATCGGGAGAACATATTTGAAATATTTTATCTAATTCATTTATATTTTTATATTGTTCCTTTACAGAATCATATGGCATATATCTGACTTTTGCTTTAATTTCACCTCGATAACCAGGATCAATAATACCAACATTATTACAAAAAATTAATGGATATTTACTAATTGATGATCTAGGATACAAATAATATCCTACATATTTTTCTGTCTCATTATTTTTCATAGCACATTTAATTTTAAAATTAATTGTTTTAATCGGTTCAGATAAATCTGAATTTTCTAATTGGATTAATTCTGTAGATGGTAAATCAAAACCACAGTCATCATCATAATGAGATTTATAATTTATATAATAATTCTTAATATTAGTTGGTAATTCTTCAGAAAACATTATATATAGAGTATATTTAAACATTAAAAATTGTATCTTTAACAAATAATATTTTTTTAAATCAATTTTTACATAATATAAAAAAATTGATTTATAGACTAGCTCGTATAAAAAAACAATATATAATGTCTAATTCAGAAAGTAATATTAGTGATTATGAAATGAACAGAAAAAATTTTGTCATTTTAACAGAACAAATTACAGTACTACAAAATAATATTAATGACCTAGAAAAAAAAAGAAATGAAGTTATTACAAATATTGTAAATTTTTTAAATTTTAATACAGATAATAATGAAATTAATGATATTATTTTAGATTCCAAAACTGTTACTACCGAAAAAGATACGACTAATCAAGCACAAGGTAAAAATACAACAGAAAAAAAGAAACCAGCAAAAAAGAAACCAACAAATAATACACCAACAAAGAATACACCAACAAAGAATACACCAACAAAGAATACACCAACAAAGAATACACCAACAAAGAATACACCAACAAAGAATACACCAACAAAGAAACCAGCCAAAAAGAAACCAGAAAAGACTACACCTACAAAGAATACACCTACAAAGAATACACCTACAAAGAATACACCTACAAAGAATACACCTACAAAGAAGATTTCTACAAATACAACACCCGAAAATGAATTAGAAACGGAACAAACAAAAGTAAACAATAAAATTAATAAAAAATCTACAACCCAGTTGTCAAATATAATTGATATTAATTCAGAAGATGAATTATCATATGAATCGGATGATGATATGTCATCAATTAGCAGTAGTTCAGACGAAGAGGATGAAATGTCAAGTTTATCAAGTAGTTCCGAGTCAGATAGTGATTCTGAATAAAAATATAAAATCTATTATAATATAATGAATTATTTAGATAAAGATTATGATTATTTAGTAAAACTTCTATTAATTGGGGAAGCAGGTGTTGGTAAATCTACATTATGTGAAAAATTATCTAGAGGCGAATTTATTAATTCTTATAATTCTACAATAGGTGTAGATTTTTTTTCTTTATTTGTACCTATTGATCATAAAATGTATAAAATACAAATTTGGGATACAGCAGGTCAAGAAAGATTTAAAGCTATTACAAGATCATATTATAAAAATAGTAAGATTGTATTATTTATGATAGATTTACACGATACAGAAGGTATTGATAATATAGAAAAATATCTGAATGAAATAAAAACTAATTGTGATAATGATGTTAAAATAATTATTATTGGTAATAAAACAGATTTAGATATTAATATTGATAAAGATAAATTAAAGGAAATACTTGTTAAAGATAGTTTACCGTATATTGAATTAAGCGTTAAAACTGAACCAAACTTTGAACATTTTTATGAATTATTACATATTACTATTAATAATTTACCAGTTGATTATTTTAAACAGCGAGATTTAAATATTATTAATTTAGCAAATAAAAAACCAAAAAATAGAAACTGTTGTATTATATCATAATACATTTTAAATATATTTTTCTTTTATTTTATGTAAACCGATTATTTGTAAATTATTTTGTGAATTTTTTGGATTAATAAAATAAAAATCATCATTTAAATAAACTAATAATTTATTTATTAATTCTATTTCATTGTCATTATGAAGAATAATTCTTTCATTACTCAATAAATTATAATAAAAATTTGATGTTTTATCATTTTTATTTTTAAATTTGTTTTGATTACCTTTTAAGTTTTTTATATTATTTAGTATTTCTTCATTATTAATACCATATATTGATGTAGCCCAAATGAATTCTTTATTTGTGATTATACCATAAAAATTATAAGAAAATGTTAAAAGTCTTTGACTATTATTATATAAGGATAATATATTATTTGTATTTTTATCAAATTTTAATATATAAGAAATATCAGAATTTATATATTTATTTATGTTTTTCTTTTTTTTTAAAAATACTTTATTAATTTTTTTTATATTTTCCATTTAAAATAGAATAGATATTATTTATATGACACGTATAAAGATTTTGAACATAGTGGACAAAATCTTTTTACTCCGTCCTATTAATTCTTTAGATGAATTAATTGAATAAGATGTGTTGAAGAAAGATATAAAGGTCAAAAGTGTGTTTTATTTGATTATCCTTGGATAGAATTTATTCAGTACAAATATTGTTTACTTGAAATATTAAATAAAATTAAAAATATGTATAAAGAATATTTTGAGTCTTCATATTAATATGAATACTATTTATATTTTAAGATTATGTAATAATAAATATTATGTTGGAAAAACTACAAGTAATGTAAATAAAGTTTACTCCGATCATTTATCTAATTGTGAATCTAAATGGACTTATAAATATAAACCTTTATCAATTTTAGATAGTTTTCAATCAAATGCTATGTATATTGAAGATACTGTAACACTTCAATATATGAATATTTATGGAATTGAAAACGTTCGCGGTGGATCTTATTGTAATTTTAATCTTGAAGATTGGCAATTAGATGAAATTAATAATAAAAAACAAATGTTAGATAATAAAATAAATTTAAATGAAATAGATAATAATTTAATTCAAATATATTTAAATAAATTTAATAATATAGATGAATTAACAAAAGAAATTGAATTATTAAAATTTAAAATTAATAATTTTAATGAATTTAATAATTTAATCAATAAACATTCTGAAGATATTATAGAAAAATACGAAGATAAAAATACTATTATTGATATGAGATTAAATTTTAAAAATGTTTTGGAAAATATTAATAAAATATTTAATTATCATTATACTTTTAAAGATAATGAGTTTATTAGTTTAGTTAGAAAATTAACGGATATTAAATATTTACTAATAGATAAAAAAGAAGATATTTTTAATAAAATATAACAATACATAATTAATAATATTAGTCCACCATTTTATCTTGATTAGACTTTATTATTATACAATTATAAATATATGTTCCATAAACTTGGTTGTAATAGAAAATATATTAATATTTTTAAAAAAGTTGAATAATATTTTATATAAAATATTATAATATTTTATATAATGTTTAGAAATACACGTACATTTACAAAATTACTCAATTTAAGAACAATACAAATAAATAATAATGTATTAGTAAATAAAAAATATGTTTTTAAGAATGATTTAAAAAATATTAAAAAAGCAATTAAAAGGTTAAAGGAGAGATAATTAATTTATAGAACTATATACATAGTTGTTCTTTTTAATTGATTGTTGGTATAATTATAAATTAAAGTTTTATTAAAAATTTATATACGATTATACTTTATATGTTCATATTTAAAATGACAATATAAAGAAGACAAACATAATAAACCTAAAAGTGTTAGTAGTATAATTAAATTAATTGTAGCACTTTTTTCTGAATTATAATTTGTTGAATTATTAGTTTTATTAAAAATATTCATTAATTATGATATCTTACTTTAATATTATAAAATTATTTCAATATTTAAAAAATTGAAATAATTGTATTAAAATATATATATATTATATTTTAATGTCAACAGATATCGATTTTAAACTAATAAAAAAAATTAATAAAGTGGTTAAAAAATACTGGGGTTTTGATTCTTTAAAAGATAAACAAATGGAGATTATAACAAATTTTATTAAAAAAAAAGATGTTATAGGACTACTACCAACTGGGTATGGTAAATCTATGTGTTATTTAGTTCCTCCCTTAGTCAAAAAAAAAGTCATCTTTATTATATCTCCACTAATTTCTCTTATGGAAGATCAAAAAGAAAAGTTAGAAGAAATGAATATACCTGTATCTTGTCTCCACGGAAATAATTTTAATAAAGATAAAGAAATTTTTGAAATTATTGATGGTAATATTAATATAGTCTATATGTCCCCTGAATTTTTAATTAGAGGCGATGGATTAGAATTAGCAAAAACCTTAAATGAAAATAAAAAATTAGGATATATAGCAGTTGATGAAAGTCATTGTATATCTGTTTGGGGTCATGATTTTCGAAGTGACTATTTAAAAATAAAAAACTTTCGTACAATGTTTCCAAAGATTCCATTTTTAGCAGTAACGGCAACAGCAACATTCCAAGTTATTAATGAAATTGCTTTACATTTAACATTACGTGAACCATTATTAGTACGTGCTAATTTTGATAGACCTAATTTATTTTTAAGATGTACTAATGTTGAAACTACAGATCAAAATGAAATTATGAAATTAATTGAACCCTATTTAACAAAATATAGACATTCAAAAATTATTATTTATACAAATAGTAGAAAAGATTGTGTGGATTATTCTGATAAAATTAATAAAAAACATAAAGATAGTTCTCATGCTTATCACGCGGGGATGTCCAAAAAGATGAGATTTAAAATACAAAATAATTTCAATACAGGTGAATGTAAGATAATTGTCAGTACTGTTGCTTTTGGTATGGGTATAGACCAAATTGTTAGGTGTGTATTAATTTTAGGAGCACCGTCATCAATTGAAGATTATTATCAACAAATAGGTAGAGCAGGAAGAGACAAAGATCCTGCTGAAACTGTATTATTTTTTCAATATAAAAATATTGTCATTGGAAAACATATGTGTTCAAAGAATTCAGAACTGATGTCTCAAGATGTTATCAAGCATAAAAAAAAAAATTTAGATATTATGGCTAAATTTTTTTACACAAATGGATGTCGTCGAAAATATATATTGAGTTATTTTGGCCAAATTCCCAAATTTTTTTGTTGTTATAATTGTGATAATTGTTGTGATAGAGAACTAAAGAATTATACTAATAAAATTAAAAAATTAATGTTTTCTGAAGAAATAAAAAATAAAATATCAACATCAAAGCTTATTGAAGAAATTTTTAGTCAAAAACAAATACATATTTTAATAAAAAATGACTTGATAAAAGATTTTTCTTCAAAACATTATAGTTATAATTATATAGTATCAGATGAGTTACAAAATTGGAAAAAAGTATTAGAAGTAAATAATAAAATAGCTAAAATACCAATGAAATATAAAATAAAATTATTTTAAAAATTATTATTTTTCTATATATATATATATATATATGAAGTATAGTTTAATAAATGAAAATAAATTTAAAAATATTGACGTGGAAAAATTTTTTGCAGGACCTCCAGAACCTCCAGTACCTGTAGATATTGATCCTAATGGAGGTACTGGAGGTACTGGAGGTACTGGTGGTACTGGAGGTACTGGTGGTGCTGGAGGTACTGGTGGTACTGGAGGTACTGGAGGTACTGGTGGTACTGGAGGTACTGGAGGTACTGGTGGTACTGGAGGTACTGGAGGTAGTACTGGTGGTACTGGTCCTACAGGAGATACTGGTCCACAAGGTCCTACAGGAGATACTGGACCACAAGGTTCTACCGGTTCTAAGGGGAATACAGGAGAGAGTGGGACACCAGGAACTGATGGAGAAACTGGTGCAATAGGTCCTACTGGACCTCCTGGTCTTCCTGGTAATGACGGTGCTGATGGTACACCTGGTCCAAAAGGAGATATCGGACAAATAGGTCCAGCTGGTATGGCAGTAGATAATAAGACAAAATTACCAACTTATATTTATATTTTAATTGGTATTTCATTTGTTATTGCTTTATTGGGTTTAATTTACGCAATTTTAAGTGCTCAAGCGAAACCACCTGGTGAAGATGATGATATGTCTGAAGAATAAATATTTAAAAATTTTTCTACTATAATGTATTATGAAATATAATAGAAAAAATAGTTTTTTTAATAATTTTTTGGATCAAAAAAATTTACAACAAACACCTATTAATAATATAGAAACTTTTACTGATAGTGAAACACTTTATCGTATGTCAGCTACAACTCAATGTCCTATAGGTTATAGTAAAGTAGCTAATGAAGAAGATTGTTTAGAATCTTCAAAACAATTTAATAAAGAAGGAAAAATAAAAATAACTCAAGTACCTTGTGACTATGGTGGTTTATCTACAGCTGATGGGACATTTTGTTCTTTGGGGGCGGCGCAAGGCATCTGGGCTTACGAAGGTTGTATATTCAATGATACTAGCTGGAATAGAGTATATTGGGGCGGTACTAAAAAGCACACCGAACAAATATCTGATATATATAGTATTTGTAAACGAAACGCAGCAGCAGAAACAGCAGAGGAAAAAGCAGAAGCAGCAGAAGCAGCAGAGGAAAAAGCAGAAGCAGCAGAAGCAGCAGAGGAAAAAGCAGAAGCAGCAGAAGCAGCAGA